>Ga0325404_1000561_pt1 | contig 37432 bp, 45 predicted proteins | sample PopdelMetagenome_18_FD_205664 | JGI IMG/M metagenome (GOLD analysis project Ga0325404, IMG submission 205664) | Populus deltoides microbial communities from Bellville, Georgia, United States - Xylem-Control-R1 | ecosystem: Host-associated > Plants > Phyllosphere > Stem > Wood/Secondary xylem...
AAGTTATTTTCCTAGCCCCTATTACCCTCGATTCCTTGCTCCGCCTGAGAAAATTAGAAAATGAAAAAAAATCATCTATCAACAGTTGAAGTCACCCCACATGTTGGCCACTAATTACTCAACAATCTTACCTCCAACCAACCCACGTCAACCTCATAAAATTTCCCAATTATTTATAGCCATAAATTAATATGTAATAAAAAGATAAAATGGATGTCCTCTTAATGAATCAACAGAAGAAAAACGTTTTTTTTTTTTTTGAAGAATCATAAAAGAAAAATTGCTTTTGAGAAAGATAATTTTTGCACATAAAATTAATTATAATTTTTGCACATAAAATTAATTAAAAATGAAAAATAATAATTAAAACAGGAAATTAACAACTCTAATTGTCTAACGATGACTCTCATATTATTTTTGGGTTCCTGAATATCATACACATTAAAAATAATAAAACAATATTATTTTAGAGTCTTTATGATCCTGTTAGACAGATATAGAGTTGTTTAGGGATATATTACTTGAAGATCTAATTTTCTTTGGCTTTGAATAATTTTTTGAATGCTAGATTATTGCAAACTACAGATCCAACAATAATCAACACGAATCACTAGTGAAAAATATTCTAAATCCATATTTAGGATAGAGAGATTGTTATGCCTAGATTTCTAGCTATCTATTTTATGACTTACATAATTTTTCTGTCTAACAAACAACGACAACTAAAATAAGAAGCATATCTTACTATTTTTAGAGAAATTTGAAAAAACTCTATAAATTAGCAAAATATCAATTTGCTCCTTGAATAATATCCATATATTAATTCAGGATAATTTTAGAAATTAACTCAATCAAGCCCTCACTTGATTTTTTTTAGATCTAGAAATATAATCCATGTATTAATTATATTTTAGTTCTTAATTTCTAAAATATATTTTAATCAAATCATACTTAACTAAATCATTTCAGTTTAATTTCAAACTAATAGTTCTTAATGTGTGTGACCCATTAGGTTCATAATATGTTGGCCCAAATATAAATTATAATTCTAATTAAATAAATCAAACAATTTAATATATTATCAATTCAACAATTGATTAATTTATATTTGAAGATTAGATGCATCGTCTACCAACGTGTGATCATCCTCCAAATATTAGAAAAGTCATTAGTGGTTTGATTTAACATTTCAATAACCAGTTTCTCAGTGTAATTAATATCTTTTCATAAAAAATTATTCTGAATTAATATTAAAGCATGTAGTATGTCTGCCATGTTAAATCATGTTTGTTCTCTACATAATAGTCATTGATCGTTTGAATAAGATTTGAAACCCTTTTCAAATCTCATTCCACCTTGCCACAGATTTCTCAGTCAATACTATTTGATGAATATTTTTTTCTAATTCAGCTAGGGTGATGAATCCTCTCTTGATCACTAAAGTACCTTTATATAGTTCATGTTATACCCAATGTCTGCCCTTTCGTTACCTTGATTAAGATAATGTAATAGGATCAAAGCATAATATTTTCTATATAAGATAACTTAATGATCTCAAGTCTAAGGATAACTTACACAACCGTCACGTGAGCCTTTCCATAGACTTAGGTGATCTCTCCATATGAAATTATCATGCGGGTCAGTTCAATATACATGTCTTCTAATAAGCACCTACATATTAGTTCTAGATATCCTTTATATCTCAGCTTATGAGAACAGTTACTTTCTTTCATAAGGAAAGAATATAATATATAATAGTCTTTTATGGCTCCAATGAATGTCAAGTATTTAAGAGAGCATCAATCACGAATATTTTAGGAATAATGCTTTGATGGAAAAAGAACCCCATAATTATTGTTGTTATCCATTTTTTATCCCATTAAAAAATCAAGAAAAAAAATAGAAAAAAAATCCAAAAATATAGAAGGATACACATGAAGAAAGCCCAAAAAATTGCTCAAGTTGGTGGTGAAGGACCAAAATGACAAGTAAAAAAGTTAGATGACTAGAATGTATAAGATTAGTAAAATTAGGGACCCAATTTTGATTGAAAAAAGATCTATTTGATGAAAATATTTTTATTTGGGGTAAAGAAATACAAATTTAGATGAGTAAGGACTCGATAAGGATTTTGAAAGGCTTAATTAATTTTATTGAGGACTTAATTGCAAGGAATATAATTTTTGAGTCAATTTAGGTGTTAATTGGAAGAAATTGAAATTTAGGGATTGAAATTGGACTTTGGAAAGTTTAATTGGTTAAATCAGGGGATTAATCGGGAAAAAAATTAAAATTTGATAGCTATTTAGGGTTTGATTGAAGAAATTCAAAACTAAAGACCAAATCATAAAGGCACGAGACTTTAAAGGTTAAAATTTACTAAATCATGGGCTAAATTGAAGAAAATTGAAAGTGTAATGGTCAATTAAAGGTCCAAATGCACAAATCCAAAATCAAGGACCAATATGAAAATGATGTTACACTTTAGGGCTGATGATTAAGTTTGGCAGATATAAAATTGCATAAAATTAAGAGTTTGTGAAGCAATTATAGGTGCAATTAAAAGTAATTAGAAGAACAAGGACTAAAATGGAATTTGTCAAATCTTAAATTAAAAACCTTAATTTCTAGGGGTTTAACCTAGATGACGCGTTGTTCACCCACTTCCATCTAATTTCTTTGCAGTTTTGGATGATCGGGTTGATACCTTCCGAGAGCTCGTTGTGGAGTCCTAAACCAATAATAAATCCAATCATTTTTCCATGGAAGAAGAACATCCCCTTTATAAACCTATTTCCATGAAATTGGATGCTTACATCTCAATTCTTCCATAGAAGTCTTCAATATCTTGTCCCTAATCAGCTATCACTGTATTTTTAGATTCTGGGTTGATCGAGTTAGCACCTTCAAGCAAATAAATATGAAGCTACTGACCTCCAAATGGATCAATGATGGATCCAAATGAAAGATATGCATTCCTCTACCAAGTTCAGGTGGTCTCTGATGACTTTTACACTGGAGTTTCTCCAACGAAGCCTAAAAAATAGCAGTCAACCTTAACTAAGATACTCATTTGTGCAAAACCACCTAACTTTTTCATATGTTCACACTTAAAAAATCCCAGGGGATTCTTATCAAGGATCATAAATCTTTCATCCGAAATTAAAAGGTGAGAAATGTATGTCTTTGTCTCTAAGAAGGACAAGGATTCTAACTGTTAACATTTATCCAGAACTCTCTCATTTTGATCAAAGAACTAAGTTTTAATCAATCTTATAGGAAATCCACCAAAAAACCTAGAAAAACCCTATAAATACCCTTAGAAATAAAATAAGAAAAAAGGAGAGAAAAACATGAGGATATACTTTGTAAAAAGACCCTAGTGTGAAGGTTTAAAGATCTAACATATACCGCCTAATAAGCTTTGAAAAGAATAAAAAGTGAAAAGGAAAAGAGGAAGGGAAAGAGAAGGGAAGTAACAACCTATAGCCAACAAGCTTGGAGATGATATAACCATATGAAAACTCAAGGGTGAACTCCATATGGCCTACTCATTTATTCTTTTTCAATGTTTAATGATGTTTTTGAATCTTTTTGGCATTATTTTATGTTTTAACATTTATGTGGATTAACAAATAAAAATGTTGTTTTGATTGATTAATCGTGATTTGAAATTGTTGTTAATGTTGCTAGGATATTTAAAAGGTGTTTGTGTTTGTTTTGATGAAGTATAATAGTTTTGGAATTTTTCAAATGTAGTAGTAGGTATTTAATGGCCTTTTCTAGGTTGCTAATTCATGTTCTTGATTCCTGAGTTTAGTTTGGATCTCAAGTATTTAAAGAGTCAGTTTTGGATTGAGTTTTGATGTTTTTGTTGGCTGATATTAAGGTTGTAGCTTTGGAAGTTGAAATCTTATACATGTTCTTAATAATTCAAGATTATTTGTTGGTGTTTTTTTACTCAAACCTATTTGTTTATGATAATGTGCTTTATTGGGGCTATGAGAGTTTGGTTTAGAGGCGTGAAATGTATTTTCTAGATTTGATAATCCATGTTAGGTTTTCGGGGCAACTTGGGTTCATGTTCATTGTGTTCATTTGAAGAACATTGTCTTGAGTGCTACTTTTAGATTTCATTTTGATTTGATTTTGGTTTATACAAGTTTGTATATTATCATTAGTAAATAATCTAGGGTTTTCATGCATCAATAACTTGTTTTTATGAGTTTTAATCTTAGGATTTTGGTTTTGAACCAAAACTCATTTTTGACAAAATTCATGATGTTTGAGTAATAATCGTAGCAAATGGATACTTGATTCTTGATCTATATCTGATTGCGAACAAAACCTTGCCTTTTATTGCTTGAAATCTGGTATGATTTAATGTTTACGTTGTTAGGTTTGAGTTTGAATGTTCCTCAATGTTCTTCGTTTTCTTGGTGTTTAATCTGTTTTCGTTAGAAAATTTTATGTTTATGTTTTTTTTTTAGTTTTGATTTAAATCTCCGTTCTGGTTTAGTTTTGGGTTAAACCTTGGTTTTTGGTTCGGTTCATGGTTGAACCAGTGTTTTCAGGTCAACTTAATCAAGTTAAAACCAGGTCAAATACTTAAGGTTTTGTTTGGTTTGTCATTGTTTTGATAAAAGGAATTTTAGCTTAAAGGCATGTTTGACAAACACGTCCTTAGGTCTATTTTGACAATTTTGTTTTGGGTTTGTCATTGTTTTGATAAAAGGAATTTTGGCTTAAGGGCATGTTTGACAAAAACATACTTAGACCTATTTTGACAATTTTATTTTGAACAAAAATATAGTTTTGCCAAACATGATCTTCAAAAAAATTCTTTAAAAAAAAAAGATTTTTGCTAATTGCATATGGCCTAATCTTTATTAAAAAAAAATACATTTTTATTTATAAGGAGAGACAAAATGTTTTTTCTCATCGTGGTTTCAGAAAAATACCTGTGTTAATTTTTCTTTGTATCTTTTGGAATTTACACCAAGTTTGTAAAATTCCTTAAGAATTTGACTAGTATTTCAATAACCCTAAAATTTTAATTCATGAAAATTAATGGTAACATCCTGATATAAATATTGAACTTATAAGTAGAATAATATTTAAATATTAGAAGTTGACTAGAAAATTTTCAAGATTATTTTAAATATTCATCAATTTTAATTGAGAGTTTTTTTCACTACAATATATGAGTTGTGGAGAGTTATTTTACCTTCCAGGATAGGTGAACCCTTTTAGGACACCTATATGGACTATTCCCGTGAGAATTTATTTGGGCATACGAGCTCATAATAAATTCAAAATGTCAGATTTATTCACAGGAGTAAATCTTCATTTTGAGTCATAGATAGACCATCGGTTAGGAACTCATTAAAACCTTCAAACCATATCTAAACTACATAATGCAACTTATCTCAAGTAAAATACGCTAGTGATGTTAATACCTTTTCTAACCATCACCAATCCTCTACCCTTGAAATTTCAAATAAGACCAACATACTCAGGTCTCTTAGTGACCATGAACCAAACAATTAGGTGTTAACTTCTCGATCCTGACACCCCTTATGACATACGTTCATAAGCAATGTATAACAACTTTATAATTTTATTTGTAAAATATTTTTATCTCATGAATTTTATCTTTAATCTAAATTTATAAATCAAATATTAATTTTATTAATTTAATATTATATAAACATTAAAGATGAATTGAAATTTTAATAATAAATATATATTTAGCGAAATATTATTCCCTAAATAAATTCGGATTCTTCCCCCGTCTTGCATTTGTCTTTCGCACTATAGACTGCAACCCTTGAATCTGTATGTGGTGAACTTGTTACTTTCTAATGAAGATCTACAAACTTGTCTTTCTAGTCATCATCTGACTGCAACCTCCTTTACCATCAACATACCTTTAGCCAAATGTTCACAGCCTCAAATCATATTTCTACTGGCAACCCCAGAATCAAAAGACTCATTAATACTATTGCCTAAGAAATCAATCCTCTTGTGCTGCTCACTATCAACCCATTCAAAGGTCTTATTCTTATGAATTGGGGTTCTAGTTTCAATACCTTTGGCCAAATGTTGACAGCCTCTCGCACTCAAAGCAGGAGAAACTTTCTTCCTGATAGTGTTCTTGAGCTCTGTTCCAGGAGAAAAGTACATGATTGTTATGTGCACAATGACATGTCACCAAAGCTGGGTTATGGCTGCATAAAGACCCTAGTATTTATTGCTTATTATTTAATTTAGTTAAGTCTAGAGTCCAGTTGAGTTTTATATTGAATCCAATAATTATACGTGGCATCAGGTTAAGACTTGTTTCTAATCTGTTGAATTACAACCAAGTATTTTAGCTTAAGAATAGGTTTTCAACTTAGGTTGTTAATTGAATATCAGCATAAGTAGTTATGCTATTTTTTAGTGCTGGTAATCGGTCGGTTGTTATTCTAGTTGTATTTAAAGTCTTCTTGTTAATGAGAAAGTCATCAAAAAACATTTGCAATCAGTGAAATATTGGAGGCTGTGGATTTCCTCGAATTAATCCTACTCTTTTTTCTAGTTGTACTTAACAATTGGTATCAGAGCCAAGTTCCAATGGCTGAGGGTGCAGGTACCAGATATTCCCAGCTTGCAGAATCTTTGGCAACTGTCAAACAAAATCAAGAGCAGTATTAGCAAAATCATAATTCTTTGCAACAAATGGTTGAAGAGCTGGCCCATCAATTAGAAGTGGTTGCCTCAAATGTGAAGACATTGGTAGAGATGAAGACTGTGTATAATTTTGGTGATCTAGAAGGATCTACACGACAAATGACTAATCCTTTTTTTGAAGATAATGGGGGAATTCAGACTCGCGCAGTGCGGTTGGATTTTCCTAAATTTCATGGAGAAGATCCCAGTGGGTGGGTCTATCGAGCTAATCAATTCTTCAATTATCATCAAACCAATCCGCATCACAGAGTCTTATTGGCATCCTTTCATATGGAAGGGAAGGTCTTGGTTTGGTTTTAGGATATTGAAGCAGCAGGGGGAATTAGTAGTTGGGAAGGATTTGTACGTGCACTTCAAACAAGGTTTGGGTCATCACCTTATGAAGATCCCATGGAAACTCTTATTCGGCTGAAGCAAACTTCAACAGTGGAAGATTATAAGAGCTAATTTAAGGCTCTTTCAAACCAACTTAGAGGACTGGCTGAGTCTTACAAACTCAGTTGTTTTCTAAGTGGGTTACGGGAAGATATTCGGTTTATGGTACGTATATTAAATCCTTCAAATTTACATATTGCTTTTGGTTTAGCAAATATACAAGAAGACAATGTTACTGCCCTTAGGAGAATTGCAAAAGCAGGGTCTGTTCCTACTCGTTTGGCTATTGGACCTTTGAACCCACATGAAAAAGGGCCATTGTTCCAATACAGAGGTTATCACCAAGCCAAATAAAAGAGCGACGGGATAAGGGGCTTTGTTATAATTGTGATGACAAATGGGTTTAGGGGCATAAGTGCAAGTCAGCTCGACTATTTATCATGGAGTGTGATGAATCAAGTGATGATGAGGTGCCCAAATCTGAAGTTGCAGACGGGAATGTTGGCAAGTCTAAGGAAGAAACACTTATAGTGGATTTAGAACTTGGAATATCCATCCATGCATTATCTGGATCACCAAACCAAAAAACAATGAGGTTTGTGGGGCACATTTGTGGAAGAGCAGTAGTTATCCTGGTTGATACGGGAAGTACACACAATTTCATGGATCCATCTGTTGTTCAAAGGGTTCATCTACTATCTAATCTAACAGAAAGGCTTTCTGTCAAAGTGGCTAACAGGCAAGCAATTCGTAGTAAAAGGAGTTGTGCAGCAGTACCTTTACACATACAGGGTAATCTCTATACCATTGATTTTTTCATTTTGACTTTGGGAGGATGTGATATTGTTTTGGGTGTGCAATGGCTTCGAACCTTAGGACCTATCCTTTAGGATTTCTCATGACTTCAAATGGAGTTCTCAGTCATGGACAATCCTAGAAGACTACAAGGTATGACATCAACTGGTATCTCATTAGTAAAAGGAGAAAATTTTGGTAAAGTTTCTAGGCAAAATAAAAGAGGACTAGTTATTCCGTTTATTGATTCTGAAAATTCCAGTTTGATGTTTATTGAAACTTCTGTTGAGCCACAAATATTTGACCTTCTTAACCGATATTCAGAAGTGTTTTTAGAACCCAAAGGATTACCCCCTACTCGAAATCATGACCACAATATTGTATTACAATCAGGTGCAAAACCAGTTTGTGTAGAACCTTATAGATACCTTTACTTTCAAAAATCTGAAATTGAAAAAATAGTCCATGAAATGTTACAATCTGGTATTGTTAGACCTAGCCAAAGTCCATTCTCATCCCCGGTCTTATTAGTAAAAAAACATGATGGAAGTTGGAGGCTTTGTGTTGACTATAGAGCCCTTAACAAAGAAACCATTAAGGTTAAATTTCCTATACCTATAGTTGATGAACTTCTTGATGAGCTTCATGGATCAATCATCTTTAGTAAGCTGGATCTAAGGTCGGGATATCACCAAATTAGGGTTCAACTAGAGGATATACCTAAAACAGCCTTTCGTACCCACGAAGGCCATTATGAATTCTTGGTAATGCCTTTCGGGCTTACCAACGCTCCGGCAACCTTCCAAAGTCTTGTGAATGACATCTTTAAACCTTATTTACAAAAATTTATATTGGTTTTTTTATGACATTCTTGTTTATAGTAAAAATATATCTGACCATGTTCATCATTTACAAATTGTTTTGGACATTTTAAAACAACACCAGCTTTTTGTAAAAAAATCTAAGTGTTGTTTTAGATGTGCTGAAATTGAGTATCTTGGTCACTTAATCTCAAAAGATAGGGTACGAGGTGATCCTACCAAAATTGAAGCAATGTTTAAATGGCCATTCCCTACCAGCCTTAAATGTCTTAGAGGATTCCTAGGTTTAACTGGATATTACAGGAAATTTATCAAAGGATATGGACTTATAGCAGCCCCCTTAACAGCCTTTTTTTAAAAAAATTCATTCCAATTGATTGAATAAGCAAAAAGGGCCTTTCAAGATCTTAAACATGCTGTAACTAGCCCTCCTATCTTAGCTTTACCAGAATTTTCTATTCCTTTTACTATTCAATGTGATGCTTCTGGTATTAGTGTTGGAGCTGTATTAATGCAACAGGGCAGGCCATTAGCATACATGAGTCAAACAATTCATGGAAAAGCCTTGCAACTATCTACCTACGAGAAGGAGCTAATGGCATTGGTTTTAGCAGTGAAGAAATGGAGGTCTTATCTTTTAGGACACAACTTTAAGATACAGACGGATCACTAGAGTCTCAAGTACTTGCTGGAACAAAAGGTGGGTACTCCTCTTCAACAAAAATGGATTACCAAACTTTTAGGATACGAGTTTGTGGTAGAATACAAACCAGGGAAGGAAAACAAGGTTGTTGATGCCTTGTCCCGAAAAATGAAAGAGTCGAAGGAAGGGAACCTATTTGCTATTATTGCACCAGCAAACACTTGGTTGGAACAACTTAGAACAGTTATGCTATAGATCCTAAACTACAACAGATTATTAAAAAGCTGGAACAAAGAAGTCTTGCATCCCAGAATTATAAACAGTAGGATGGCCTATTATTTTACAAAGGAAGATTGTCCATCCCCGCCTCAAGGGAGTTGAGAGAACAAATTCTTCATTTGTTGCACAGTGGCCCACAAGAAGGACACTCAGGATTCCACAAGACTCTTCATAGAGCTAAATCTGAGTTTTATTGGAAAGGAATGAGGAAGGAGGTCAGAAGGTTTATCAAAGAATGTGATATATGTCAGCAGAACAAGTCTGAGAATATCCACCCTGCTGGATTGCTGCAACCATCGCCAATTCCTACGAAGATATGGACTGATATTTCCCTTGATTTCATTAAGGGATTACCAAACTCTGAAGGCTATAGTGTTATTATGGTGGTAGTGGATCGGTTGTCTAAGTACGCTCACTTTATTCCTATTTCTCATCCGTACACTGCCTCAAAGATTGCTCAGGTGTTCCTAGCCAATATTTTTAAATTACATAGGTTGCCTAATTCTATTGTTACTGATAGAAATCCTACTTTCACAAGTACATTTTGGAAGGAGCTCTTTAAACTGCAGGGAACCACTTTGAAATTTTTATCGGCTTACCATCCCCAAACAAATGGTCAGACAAAGATTGTCAACAAGATGGTTGAGCGATATCTTAGGTATTTCTCGGGGGACAAGCCAAAAGGATGGGTTAAATGGCTTCCATTGGCTGAGTGGTGGTACAACACCAACATTCATGCTTCTACCAAATTATCCCCTTTTGAATCTGTCTATAGCTACCCGACCCCAAAGTTAATTCCCTATACGCCAGGCACCACACAAATTCAAGAAGTAGAAAATACCTTGAAGACCAGAGATGAAATCATCTGTATTCTTCGTGCGAATCTACAGCTGGCACAAGACAAAATGAAAAAATTTGTAGATATTAAGAGGATTGAGAGAAGCTTTGATGTGGGAGATTTGGTTTACCTTCGATTACAACCATACAAGCAGCAATCGGTGGTGCAAAGGAGGAATTTGAAATTGTCTTCATGATTCTATGATCCATATCAAGTGCTGGAGAAGATTGGTACTGTTGCTTATCGGCTTGAGCTTCCTCCTGCAGCAAAGATACACCCGGTGTTTCATGTCTTTTGCTTAAAGAAGAAGTTGGGAGAAAGACAAGATCTGGTTGTTACTCTTCCACCAACAGACAATGATGGAATTATTCAGCCTGAACCAGAAGAAATATTGCACTGATGGTTGAAGAAGAAAAAAAATCATGCGATGACCGAAGTATTAGTGAAATGGAAGGGACTAGGTGCAGAGGAAGCATCTTGGGTGGAATATTCTATCTTAGTCAATGAATTTCCAGACCTTGTGGACAAGGTTATTTGGGGGGGACAATATTATGTGCACAATGACATATCACCAGAGCTGGGTTATGGCTGCATAAAGACCCCAGTATTTATTGCTTATTATTTAATTTAGTTAAGTCTAGAGTCTAGTTGAGTTTGATATTGAATCTAATAATTATACGTGGTATCAGGTTAAGACTTGTTTCTAATCTGTTGAATTACAGCCAAGTATTTTAACTTAAAAATAGGTTTTTAGCTTAGGTTGTTAGCTGAACAAGTAGTTATGTTATTTTTTAGTACTGGTAATCCAGTCAGTTGTTATTTCAATTGTATTTAAAATCTTCTTGTTAATGAAAAATACATCCAAAAACATTTGCAATCATTGAAATATTAGAAACTGTGATTTTCCTCGAATTTTTTTTTTCTAGTTGTACCTGACAATGATAGGAAGTGATACACAAAGACAAGTGCAGTAACTTGGGATAACCATGCAGGTTCCGCAGAGACAACATAATTTAACCTCACGAACTCTTGATCACGTGTAAGCAATCGAATCAATTTTCCCATCAGTATCTTCAGCATTAATTAACGCCCCTTCAGTTAGTCAAGTGAGACAACAAGTTCATTCATCACACTCTGCCTCGTCAATACACGGAGGTCTAGATTCATTTCTAGAATCAAAACATATGTCATCAGAGACCAACGAAAAAACAGAAGCTAAGAATAAGAAAAATAAAGAAAATTTTTTACAGGATAGAATCAAGGAAAACAGACCTGCGCCCTTATCTTCACCAGCAGAGCCATCAGAAACAAAATCTTCTGCGAAATCCCTGAAACGTGGCCTGGGCTGCCTCATTTGTAAGCCTACTACTCCATTTGCTTCAATTAATTATTGTACCAATTTCAACATCAGATACCCCATCAACATAATCCTCTAATGGATTTCTTCATCCTCCTTGTCGAGGACTATTTGGCTTACCACTAACCAACCAGTTCATGTTTCGCGTTCGAATCATCAAGCAGTCGAGTATCAAAATGAAAAGTTTCTCCAACTGGGTTTCTGCCGAGGGACTGTCAAGCACAACTGTATCATCATTATCATCATCATGAAAAGGAAAATTATCTTGGAAGTGTCGATAACCGCTTCCATTTGTTCACTGCCTAAATTTGAAGAAAAAAAATCAGGTTTTCATAAAACGAAAAATACCCATTCTTATTACATGTGAAGCAATTCCAGTTATAAAATTAAAAATATAAAGTTATGTTATTACAAGTGAAGTTCAAAATTGCTGAGAAATGAACTGATAGTTTCTAAAAAAGAAAAAAAGAAGAGGAGGAGAATTAGCAAGCAGTGACTAAGAAACTGAGATTCAATCATGAGGCGCTGCAAAGGGTGATGAGTGATGCCCATTGATAACACAATCTGGTTGAGATGATGATGATCAGTCACCAAAGGGTTTGTTTGGAAGGAGGGAATATTTATTTATTTCGACACTGAAGTAGAGGGAAATTTCTTCCCTTCTATCATTTATTATTATATATATATATATATTTAGCTAAAACAGCAACAAGGGCATTTGGTCTAGTGGTATGATTCTCGCTTAGGGTGCGAGAGGTCCCGAGTTCAATTCTCGGAATGCCCCTCTTCTCTGTTTTTTGCCCCCTACAATCTGTATTCATATTTCTTTGCCCACCGAGGTTCGAAGCGAACAATGTTTATCTATTTGTTGTTTCAATTTTTTTAATGTACTCCCTAAAGTTTTGACATCGAATCAACTAACCATTAATATTTTTCGATCTCAAAATTTTTAAAATTTAATGAAATAAAACCTTTTGCAAATAATTTGATGTTTTTCCCCTACTTTTAATCAAAAGATATAAATAATGCTACTACATCATTTATGTTCAAAAGTACAAGTACGAAAATTATAAAAAGTAGTGGAATGATAATTAAAAAAAATTGTTCAGTTAATTGTGAGTTTTGAGATAATAAAAATTAACAATTTTACTTACAAAAAAATTCAACAATTTATTGGTTTATAATAGTTTAAGAGATAAATTATTTGAAAATAATGACATTATGTATTATACTTATTGAATAAAAGGTTTTAATTCATCACAGTTAAATAATATATATTTAAGTTTTTCATGATGGGAGAATATTGATAAGTTCTCACTCGAAGACACTTCTCCACTATCTTTATGTCTTGGAACGCGGTTGATTTTTGTTTTCAAGTGAGGCTTAAAATAGTACAAGATAAATATTGAGATCTCTTCAACAATATAAATCTCATATATCGAAACTTCAATATACGCTTTGTTTTTTACTTTTCTCTTAAGGTTGAACAAGTACTTGTATGTAATTAAATGAATATTTTGTATTTAAAAAGACAATAGGATTTTAATTATAATGTATGTGAAGGCACTTTCCCATCATTATCATGCTTTGGAATGCGATTAATTTTTGTTTTCAAGTGAAATTTTGAATAATATAAGATAAACGTTGAGATTTAAGTTTAAATTTTAATTGATATTGTATTTTTAAATACAACAAATAGTAAATTTCATACTTCTCAAACATACATTTATTTAATATCGTGCTTTGAAAATGTGATAATGTAAAGTATAATATTTTACAAGATCTTTTTCAAGTGTTCCTGTTCCACTAAATTTTTATATTTACTGTAATTATTTTTTAAAAAAATAAAATAATGAGGGCTATTGGGAAAAGTTGATGAGATAGTTGACATTCCAACCAATGAGATCATAATTTAGTTAAGCTCCACCCTAGCAAATAGTGCCTAATGAAATGCTCACTCTCTCTTTTTTTTTTTTTTTTTCTTGTGTCTTTTCCTCCCGGAACATCGTAAATATAATGGTATTTCATTAAAAATATATATATTTGAAGTGTAAAAACAATTCATTTTTTTTTAAAAAAGGAACCTTCATGATTAACTCTTATCTATTTAAACAGAAAATGACCATATTAAGCTAAAATTAAATTTTTTTTTTTTATGTTTTCAAATTGTTTTGATGTTAATAAAATTTTAAAAAATTAAAAAATATTTTTATGTATTTACAAGTAAAAAGTATTTTAAAAAATAACCGCAACCACACTCCTAAACACCCTTTAAGTGCCTGTTTGATATTGTAGTAGCAATTGCTTTTTATTTTTTTTACTTGGAAATACATCAAAGTAATATATTTTTTTATTTTTTAAAATTTATTTTTAATATCAACACATTAAAACGATAAAAAAATTTCAAGAAAAGAAATTTAAAAATTTAAAAACACATTTAAGCTCCAAAAACAAACATTTACACAAACTATATGAAAATGCTAAGATACAAATATTGAGATATTTTCAAGCTATGGGGTAGAATATCATGGGATTTACAGGAGATGGACTAGGTTTGCCAAAAGATTGGATTTCATTTCTATCCAAGTAAAAAGAAAATCAGAGGATGGCGACAGGAATTTTCTTGTTAAAGGAATCTCTTTCTTTCTCAGGCTCTCCTTTCCCAAACGTCTTGAGCAGTTTGAAAAAAGAAAAAAGGGTGGTAGGTCCAAAATACATGGGCCTTAAATTGTACTCCAAGAACATCTAAAATGAAACAGCATGGATCATACTTTCAGACTTTCAGTGTCTTTGTGGGCTCAAGTGGAATTTAACCTCAAATTTTACAAACAATCGCTACTCCCTCCAAGCATGTTTTTTTAGGTGTTGTTTGGTAGTTTGGCTGTTTACGAGGTTAAAGTAAACTATAGTTTTTATTATTTTGAGCGAAAGATACAAAGCACCAATCATTTTCCCGTAGCATCATCATGCATAAATTAATTATTATTACTACTATACAAATATTATAAAAATAGTATAATTGAATTTTTTTTTAGTAAATCTATAATTTTTTGGGACTTTATGATCGTGGTTTGTTCTTTTTCTTTTTTTATCTGAGAAAGATGAGAATGTATCAATTTTTTAATTGGGTTACTAGAGGTTAAAAATAATGGGTTTAAATGTTATATTTGGTTAGTATCTCAAAATAATTGAGATAAAATTACATTTAGTTGAAGATATAAACAAGAAGACATATAATAAATTTATCTTTGATATATTTTTTAAGTGAATTTATATCATTTTAAAATAGAAAAAATAATAAAAATATTTTTACGATGACAAAACAACACTATATCCATTCTTGCCTTGATATTGTTCACTGTCTTCCCCTTCACGTCCATGACCGTGTTGAAAGTGTTCTCGAACACGCTTTTTTTCCCTATATGTATGATGTCAAGGTTATGATGGAGGAGATTGGTCTTCTAATAAGAAAGCTCCCACAAAATACTTCGCTTTATCCAATTATGAGTTAAACCAAAACTAGGATACTTCTGCTTATCGGATTGAAAACCAAACATAATGTCATCGTACTTTGACACCACGCTATACAATTCATAACTAGAAAGACACGAGGGTGCAACATCCTTTTTAACTCTACCAATAAAAAAATCATTTATGTTCTTTCTGTATCTATGATCTGTTAGCAAGAAACGTTAGTAACAGTAAAAAAAAGACGTTTTATCGCTGTTTGTTAGCGTGAATAACTTGTTATTTTTCATGCAGTATGAACATGCTAGTTTTCCATGCGTGCTCCAACCAGAAACCATTTCATAAGCTGGAAAATCATTGATAGTCTACATCAAAGCTGTCTTCATAAGAAAATTTTGTTTCGTTAATACATCATAAGTTAAAGCCCTGGAGGACCATAACTGCATCAACTCATCAATCAATGGTTGAAAACAAACATCTATATTCCAGCCCAGACTATTAGACTGAGTATGACCGTAAATAAAAACATGAACTTCAAGTTATAAACTGTGAGTATAACAAATCAACAAGAATAAGGAGCAACAAATGACTCAAATGGATTGAATCTGTCAATATATAACCTAAGACGCACATTCCTTGATTCAGCTAAAAAATAAGGATGCACACTTTTAAAGTGTTTTCATATTTTACCATCGGAAGGGTGCATCATTACTTCATCCACCACATCATATGATTGATGCCATGTCATGTGCTTAGTAGTTTTTGGTGACATGAATAACCTCTGCAGTCTAGGTGTGATTGAGAGGTATCTAACTTTTTTATGTGCGACATGAGTCTTTTCTTTGCTAGTTATGGGTTTATAACGAGAATGTCCATATATCTTGCACTCGGTCAGCTCAACATTTTCAAGGTAGTACAACATGCAGAAGTTTGGACACATGTTAATTTTTTAGTATCCTAGACCGAGGGGTTTCATTATGAAGTTAGTAGTATAAAAGTTCTCTTTCAACCTGTTTTCTTCAGGTAAAATGCTTTTCTCCCATTCGACAATTCTGTCATAACCGGCCTCACTCAACCTATAATCCAACTTCATGGTAAACACCTATTCAACGACCGATAATTTACTGTGATTTGTGAGCCATCCCATAATGATTCATCATAATCTTTCAATAGATCAAAAAACCTAGTCGCGTCTGCATTAGGTTCTTCATCTATGATTGTGTAATGGTCTTGGTAATTTCAATGGAAAAATACTGGAATTCTTATTATAGCTTTTCTTTAACTTGAGCTTACAGGTAAGTGGGGAAAATTGAAATAACAAGTTTGAAGATAAATATCTTAAAGAAACTGAATAGAAAGAACAATGCCATATTGATAAACCCTAATCTAGATTTCTGGGCAGCTTCGAGGTAGCCCGGGCCTCTTGGGTGAATGAGATTTGCTTCAAAGCAATTTCCTGTCTATTTGCTGCCCCTCCCTCTCCCTTTTATTGTAACTCTCGGTTAATTGAGAATTAAGGATAATAGATAGAATTGACAGCTGTTTTATTTATCAGTGTTGTATTTTGACTCTTTTTTCTTCTCCCAAACTGTGCCGTATTTGGACTCCTTTTCTTCTCCCAAATGGTGTCGTTTGCCTTTGAACTTACTCCCTTGCTAGCTGTCAGTCGTAGGAGCTTCTTCATCTCAACCCTCCACGTAAGTGCTTCCTGTCCAATCTTGACCATACACATGCTCACTTTATTTCTTTGCTGCAGGTAAGTCTTCTCCCACACACCTCCTTCATTTCTTCCCCTAGCCTCAACTTGATCTTGCTCCTTTAGGCGCTACCGGACTGTTACAGATTGAACATTGACCAACATAATCCTGATTCCATAGTTTTCAGACCCGACCCGCAGGCCAGCCTGGTCCAAGTCTCAGGTTCCGGGTTTTGACAGGGTCACCGGGTCGGCCGGGTCAATTTTTTTTAAAATCAAAATGATGTTGTTTTAGTGAAAAAAAAAACAAAAGTCAACGGGTTGCAACCAGGTTTTTGATCGGGTCTTGTCGGGTCAACCGGGTCCCACCGGGTTTTTCCTTACCCTATTTTTTCTTCAACCCGGCCCGGTTCTAGCCCCAGGTCAGCCGGGTCCCGGGTTGACCTATCTGGCAGGGCCGAGTTTCAAAACTATGCCTGATTCATTGTCATCGTGATGCGAACCTCGTGATCATGTGGTCACGCAACCCACATGCAAAGAAACCAATTCCCGGAAAGCCAAGTAAATTAGGTTTGATAGGAGTGTGACACAAAGATAACTTGTACCTAGGCACCAGCACTATTGGAAACGGAGACCCCCACCCAACGAATATTGATTCGTGAACGAGAAGTATAAGGATGACGACACGAAGACAGTTGTTCTTCGATAAGTCGTTTTTCAGTTCTTTAGAGAACCATGGAAGGGAGATTATGTCACCAACATACACACAGACAAAGTGCGGCAAACAAGAAGTTTTATTAATCTGAATTGTCTAACTTATATGTTTGGTTATGCCTTTATTTATACTAACTCTAGACTTAAATAAACCCTAATGGACCCCCCTTAGGTGGACTTATTTTAAGCCCACTTACAATTGACACAAATAAGTAATAATAACCCAAAGACTAAGAAGAAAATAATAAAAATCCAAAAATTACCATTCTAAATATGCTAGAATCAGATTTGTCACCATTAATAAGTCCCAAATAGACTAGGAAATCTGATATGAAGGTAGAATTTATTCTAAAGTCTTCTTTCATCTTTGTAGCTAGGATGAATATGGAATCTTTGTAAGAAAAGGATTCTGAACATTTATGAATCCTTGCCACACATGAAAACTATGTTGCAGCCCATTAAAGATCTTTGGAGAATTAAGAGATTCCCAAAATAAGCTGCCACATCCTTTTAGGAAAAGAATCCTAGCCAAATAGGAAGTCCACAAGTCAAAAGGAAGTAAATAACAAAATTTGTACATCCTCTGTTGACCCGTATTTTGATGCCTTCTTGGACTTCAATTGACCTAAAATTTTAAACCAAGGTAGGACAACATGTCAGGAGACTCCATGTAAACTTTCAGCTCGATCCAACTATTGGATTGAGAATAATGACTATTTCCGTAAAACTAGATAGTTGCACATTTTACGTCAAAATCTGAATTTGACCTTTCTTGGATCGTATCATTCCCTCATCTTCAAGATGATTCATCCTCGAATCACCAACAGGTTGAATGGACAATTTCTTAGCCTCATTTTGAAGCCTTTAGAGTTCTTTTCTTGCCAACAATCATTGCCAACAACTTTGGATGAAAGTAGCAGCAGTTCTATTTCGTATATCATCATTGCAGCGTATTTTCTCCTCTCTTTCTGAAGCTTGCTGGGCATTGACTGTTGCCGTTAACACATCAAGTTCTTGCTTCATCTCTCCTAGAATACAGGATAGACTATTAGATTCATTTTTTAGAACGCTAATCTCTTCATTTCTTTCTCTTTGATACCACCTCTCATTTTGAATCCTCATTTTCTTTTACCATAATACCTCATCAAAATACATGAAATCCCTTCGGTTTCTAGGCTGCCGAAAACCTTCCCGATGGCCTATGGTCTCATCCTTAAAACCACCATCACCAATATCATCAATGTCCTCCTTAAAATCCGCATAATCAACCCACCTTGGCCTTTCAGCCCCACTGCCATTGTTTGTTTTCGGTTCAGCCCCAACCTCTCTCACGTCTTGGGTACATGTTCTAGCCATGTTACCATGTTTTCCCACCTTCTCAAGTCTGTCACACACGTTCCCCATCATGAAATTTATTCTTTCAATCATCTTCGTCATGGCTTGCATTTGGAATTTAAGTTCTACATCGTGAGGGGGTGGTGTGTTGTTTTGATCTGACATGATAGTACCTGTAAAAATTGGTTAGTGGTGAAAGAAAAAAAATTATCCTTACGTCGCTCATGTTTAGCTCAAACACTCTTGATATCCTCACATGCTCACACCTCTCGTCTCACCTTCTTGTCGATGAAATTATTTCGTCTATCAATCCGTCAGCAATCCTGTCGGTATAAGCGACGTCACTATACGACTTGCCTTTTTGAATCCAACTATAATTCCATCGGTAACGGTGTTTGTAAAAATTTACACGTCATCGTACTGTTTGTTTTCTTTAATTCCTTTTATTCTGACTTGGATTCCCTTGGTATATACTGATGATATATTTCCATCGGTATTTATCGATGAAGTTAGCGATGGAAAAAATTCAATCGGTAAATATCACCGTAAAGTACTAATGAAAAAAATTCGATTGGTAAATATTCATTTGTATTCGTCAATTTTCTGATAGTGTGTTGACTGAGAAATCCTTAGCCAAGGTGGAATGAGATTTGAAAAGAGTTTGAAATTTTATTTAAACGATCAAAGGCTATTATGTAGAGAGCAAACATGATTTAACATGGCAATACACTCTATGTTTTAATGTTAAATTGAAACATTATTGATGAAATGATATTAATTACACTAGGAAACCAGTCATGACACATTTGATAGATGATGCACTTTATCTTCAAGTATAAATTAATCAATTGTTGAATTGATAATAAATTAAATTGTTTAAATTATTCAATTCTATTTAATTAGAATTAGAATTAGAATTTATATTTGCGCCAACATATTAGAAACTTAATGAGTCACACATATTAAGAACAATTAGTTAGAAATTAAACTGAGATGATTTAATTAAGTATGACTTGATTAAAATACATTTTAGAAATTAAGGACTAAAATATAATTAATATAGGGATTATATTTTTAGACCTGGAAAAATCAAGTAAGGACTTGATTGAGTTAATTTCTAAAATTTTCCTGAATTAATATATGTATATTATTCAAGGAGCAAATTGATATTTTTTCAATTTATAAGGTTTTTCAGATTTTTCTATAAATAGTAAACTACACTTCTTATTTTTTGTGGTTGTTTGTTAGACTGAAAAATCTATGTAAGTCATAGAATAGAGAACTAACACTCTAGGCATATTAATCACTCTCTTCTAAATAGAGATTTAGGAAATTTGCCACAAGTGGTTCGTGTCATAACCCAATTTTTGACCCTTTTATTTTAATTATTATTATTATTTTATTTACTAAAAATGATAAAAAAATAAAATAAAAAAATAAATATAAATGATGAAAAACAAGTAAAAATGAAATAAATGAAGAATGAATTAAAATTTGGGTTAAGGGGCAACATGATTGGAAGTTTAAAGATTTAATTAAATTTTTGACTAGTTTAATTAATCAAGTCAAGGGTTTAACTGGAGAATTGATAAGTTTTGAGACTTAATTGAGCTTGAAATTAATTTAATTAATCAAATCAAGGGTTTAATTGGAGAATTAATAAGTTTTGAGACTTAATTGGACTTGGATTTAATTAAATTAATGAAATCAGGGACTTATTTGAAAAATTATCAAAGTATAGGGCTGATTCTGGTCAAAATTGCAACAGATTAGAGTTCAAGAACTGTTTTGTAAAATACGCTGAAATGCAGGGGTCCAATTAAAGTTTATCCAGGGGCTTGCCTATGAAAATTCCAAAACGTCAAGGACCAAAACACAAATGACCATTAACAATTGAACGACGTCGTTTCTAGAAATCGTCATCGCCTTCTTCGTCTCCTTCCACAGGAACGGTTTCTGCAGTAATGGCTTTGAAGCCGTTTCAATTGTAGAGATACTTGGCATTATCTGGCTATAAAGCCAGAGAAAATGAGAGAGCGCGGGAGGAAAAATAAGGCCACGAATGGCAGAGAACAAAAAGATAGAGACGAAAAAAGAAAACAGGGAGAGGGAGAGCGTAAGGAAAGAAAATGGAGAAGGGAGAGTTAAAGAAAAACAAAACAGAGGAGAGAAGGCAGTGGCAGTGTTGGTGGGATAGCCCTTTTACACTGTCATCGTCTTCTGCAACTATAAGCAACAGGAACCAGAGCGTTTCTTTCTTTCTTTGAGAACAGAGGCAGAGAGGAGGACAGGGAAATAAGAAACCCACAGATGAAAGCACCAGCATAACAATCGACTTTTTCTTCTCCGGTGCCGGCTTCCAAAACTAGAGGAATAAGCTTAAAAAACGAAGAGAGGAACAATACACCATCGCCTTCATCTTGCTCCCAAGTAAGTGTCTCCAGTTTGCACCCTAACACTGTGCATTAGAAATATAATTACATACTAACTGTTGCCAGCGTGCATGAACAATTCACGCACGCTGGCGGGTAAAAGCCGCCTGGTCACTGGCTTGGGCCAGTGACCAGGCTGGGCCGACTGGGCCCAGCCCCCAAAAAAATAAAAAAAATAAAAAAAGCAGAAAAAATATGTGCATGCATGAAAAATAAAATTTATTTTATTAGTTTATTCACTGACGCCAGAGTCCGGAATAAAAATACTGATTTAATTGTTTTTTTATTTAGCAACATAAAAAATAAAAATATATATGAATGCATAATAAAATAATTTTTTATTCACTAGCGTTAGAGTCGGGAATAAAAAAAAATTGATCTAAATTTATTTTATAGCTACGTAATATTTACCAACACCAGAGTTGGAATTATCCGTAGTTGAATATTCACTGGCGCCAGAGTCAGGAATATTATAAGCAAATTATCATAGCATAAATTAATAAACATTTAGCAATTTAAGATAAAACCAACAATGCAGTCTGCCTCAGGCAGAACGTTTAAGGGGTGATAATATCTTTCCTTTTACGTAACCAGTCCCGAAACCATAGAATCTCTGTTGACCATTTAGGATTCCTAGTGACCATAATACTAGGTGGCGACTCCTTAAATAAGATCTTTTTTTTTCTAAAAAAACAAGATGCCAGAAATCTGTTCTTTTTTTCATAATCAAGATTATTTATGGGACGCCACAATGTCGGGTGCGACAGTTCGTGTGAATTACCGTTTGAGACCGGACAATTAAACGACTTGTGGTTTGCAACAACTTAGCTTTTAAGGAATTATTCAAAGCCAAAGAAAAGCAGAATTCCCTGTAATAAAACTCTAAACAACTCTAAATATGTCTAACAAGATCCTAGAAACTCCTTAATAATTTTGTTTTATTATTTCCACTGTGCGTATGATATTCAAAAAACCCAACAACTCCCTCAAAGTAAACCCTCCAATCATATCTTATAATTTTCTTCTCTTGCGTGCGTTAGTTACTTAATTTCCCCCTCGTTTTCCTTAATTAGTTGGAGTAGCAAGTAAGAAGTTGTCTATTTTGCTATATAATTAATTAATTTTCTTATGTTTTTAGAGTTGCTGGTATGTACCCCTGGTTGTTAATGCTTGTGCCGTTCTGTACATTTTTGTTGCAGCCATATCTTTTCATGCTACTGCTGGTTTTTCTGGTTACCCTCTTGAAATCTATTTGTGCTTTAGCAGCCATGCCAAGTTTCTATGATTATGTCCATCTATTTCTCGTCATGATTTAAGCAAATGAAGGCAGCGTAATAAAACAAGGTAGTTGAATAGTAATTAATCATGGTGATACTTGAGCGATAGCTTTCCATAACTTCTGCTGCTGTTGCAAATGCTGCTACTTGAGTTGTTTATGTTACTTTTGAAATACCTTTTACAACTGCTATAACTACTAGTATTTTTACTTAATTTGAGCTATGTATGAAAAAACAAAAACAGTTTACATACGATTTTATAATAATTTTTTACAATCTAAGTTTACATTGTATTTCCCGTGTTTCGTCAAAAAATGTTTTTGACAACCTTACATTAAAGGACTTATTAGATGCTGGTTCAAAGTTCTATTGACTTGCGTTCCATGCAAGTTATTCCTATATGATGTGGTATTACGAGGCAGAAAGACTGTCTTAACCAGTGTTTTGCAGGCCAGCAGCGATGCCCTTCATGGTTAAAATAAGGGTGTCTTCCAGGCCTGGTGCGTACTCGCTTGTAGGGTTAAGCGTCACAAGCTCTGCAGCCGGTTTGGTCGATTCCATGTAATCTTTTGACAAGTGTGGCCTTACTGTCACATGGTAGTCAGGATCACGAATTTGCTTCAAAGTGTAGGCTTGGCAAACATTAAGGGTTGTGATATATGCATCGCGAAGACGAAGCCTCTGCTTCAAGTATGGGTCTCCTTCAAGAAGGTCTTTATGCCCGGCAATCTGCAAGCACAAAAAACATAATGGATTTATTCACAGGTGGATCCAAGCCACGTCAAAGAATTGTGGCAATAGGCACTCAAACACAGAACAGGGTTGGATCTAGAAATGTTCAGAAGGGAGAAAAAAATCAAAGGATTTTGAGTAATTTTTTATATAATTTGCTCTCTTACACTAATGGTTTATCCCCATACCTGGAGGAGGAAGAGCTTATTTTCTTCATAGTTTGCTCTCAAGCGGTCTCCGAAAGGTCGCAGTTCTTCTGACACTAGGAGCTTGTCATACAAAGCAGCGATTCCTGGACCTCCCTTGGCAAAAACCATCTCAACTAAGTCAATTGTGACTCTGAAGAAAGGCCACTGATTGTACATCTCCTGTAGCGTGTGGAGATTTTTTATATCCTTCTGAATCACATGCTTAAATGCTGCTCCAAAGCCAAGCCAAACTGGTAGATGAAACCTTGTCTGGGTCCAAGCAAAGATCCATGGGATTGCTCGGAGTGATTCAATGCCGCCACTTGGCTTCCGTTTTGATGGTCGACTGCCAATGTTCATCCGACCATACTCCAACTCTGGTGTTGCCTGCATCGTGGAAATTCCAAACACCAGATAAGGGAAATATGTTCTTCAGCACAGTAGTTCCAAACAGTGAAAATGAAGGACCCACAAACTATTTCAAACCTCAAACACTAAATTACTGAATTTTGTAGGAGTTTTAATGAGGTTAAGCCCAAACAGCGTAACATTTAAAGACTCCGATAAGAGCAAAGAGAAGGAAAATATCCAGTTCGCTAATCACAAGAATAATTGAAGACTTTCCTAGTGAATTGATAAGGATATTAGAATTTTGTTGCTGTGATCAGATTGAACAGATTTGTAGGAGTAATGACAATGCTGGGTTAAATACTTACAAGGCGGAAGTATTCAACAAAACGAGGTTCTTGGAAGACTATGGATCGGTATTCTTTTGTCGCAACGATTGCCATCTCATCCATGAGAGCACGCCATTCTGATTTTGGTGAGACCGGAGGATGCATTCCATGCTCAAGTGTGGCAGCTGTAAAACGCTGGAGCGTTCTGAAACATAAGTGCTCTTCACCAAAGGACTTTTCAATAACTTCTCCTTGAACAGTCACACGAAGTGATCCATGAATGGTGTCAGGTGGTTGAGATAATATAGCGAGATGGGTAGGCCCTCCACCTCTTCCAACTGTCCCTCCTCGGCCATGGAACATGATTAGCTTAACCCCATATTGCTTCGCCACCTTCACAAGCTCTTCTTGAGCCTTATACAGCTGCCAAGCAGCAGAGAGACGCCCAGCATCCTTTCCAGAATCTGAGTACCCTATCATGACTTCTTGCTTCCCCTTGATCCGGTCTCTATACCAATTTATTGAGAAGAGACAAGCCATAGCAGCAGGAGCGGCTTCAAGATCAGCCAGCTTTTCAAACAATGGAACAACCCTAAGTGATTGTTGGACATGACATTCACGTTGTAACAGTTCAACGGCAAGTACATCAGAAGGGCTCGTGGCCATTGAGATTATATAAGCACCAAAGTTGTCCGGAGGAAGTTCTGCAATGACATGAAACGTGTCCAGCACATCAGCAATTTCTTCAGTTTTGGGAAGATCAGGTCCAAAAAGAGGACGTTTGCCACGGAGCTCAGATAAGAGCCATTCCCTCCTATGCTCCTCAGACCATTCTCGATAGGATCCAATGCCCAAGTGCTTTGTGATGGCATCCAGAACATCAGTGTGCCTGTCGGATTCCTGCCGGATATCAAGTCTGACAAGTGAGAGTCCAAAGGTAGAAACTTGCCGTAAGAAATCAAGGAGGCTTCCGTCTGCAATTGGTCGATCACCACAGGCGCAGAGTGATCTGTAGCAGAGTTCAAGAGGCTCGAGGATCTACAAGAATAAAAACCAAAATCAGTAAAAAAGGATTTCTTTCACCTGCAGAATTATAGCACTTGCGATTAACAAGTGGAAATTTGAGGACAAAAAATGATATCGGTGAGATTGGTAGGCATCTATCATCCAAGTGATACCTTACGGCAAGACTGCTATAAAGTTACCACAACAGTATATTTCTTCAAACTGAAAGTAATTGACAAGGAAGGGACCTGCTCAGCTTTAGTGAAAGTTGAATCCTCAGGAATGTCAGATTTCCCATTGGCTAACAACTGACGGGAGCGTTCGCGGGTGTTGTACAGCTTGTCCCTTACATTTCCAAGAACAACACGATATGGCTCATTTGGAGGGATCTGTTTCCAAAATTCTGTTCTCATAACCCATGTAGGGGGAAAAAAAAAAACCAGAAGCTCTTTATAAATCAAATAAACTGTAGGAAAAAAATAAATTGATCAAACGAATTTAAAATACATCAAATGAACTTGTTTTTCCACCGAGTTTGAATATAGCAGGAAGCTTCTGGTAAGGCAGGCGCGTAATGTTTCATGAAATTGTTGTCACATTGCCATGCGTAGACTACTTACATTCCTGATCTCTACATTTTCAAACATCCTTAAAAGGAGAGTTAATAAATACCTATGTAGTGTTTCGCATATCTTTTTGAAGATGAATGAAGTTCATCTGCGCGAACACGAAGTTCTTCATTGCAGCGCCACATGGACAACTGCAAATGAAATCAGACAAACCGATAGCAAAAATGGCATGATTGTACCCTGAAGACTACTGTACACAATTTTTGTAATACCTCAAACATAAGATCCTCTATCTGGGAGAAATAGAGATTAGCAGCCATCATCCTAGCTAGTAAGCAAACATCTCGTGTAACTTCAGGAGTTACACGTGGATTTCCTGCAAACAACATAAAAAAACAATAAAATAGGCAGATATTATCCATGGAATGTACGCTACTCGTAGAGGGGAAAGGAAAATGAAGTAATTTTATGGTGATTAGTAAGTAAATAGTAGTATTTTATTAGTCATTTTTTAGAGCATGCTTCAAAGAAATTGAAAGATACAACTAGAAAAAAAAATTCTATATAAAATATTTTTTTATTATTTTTAGTGGGTTATGAATTTTATATTCTCTATTTTCTTTGTGTTTTTTTTTTATAAAAGAAATTAACCCTAAAAAATAACTAAATAAGATTTTACTAGTTATTCTCTAGTTACCATAAAATATTTCAAGAAAAATAAAACTCCTGAGCAACTAATTCCTTGAATGGATTTGCTTAGGAAACAAAAAAAAAAAAAAAAATTAAAAAAGAGGGGCCTTGAAGTTTTAATCATGTTATAATAATAGATAAATATAAAACAAGTCCAAGAACATAGTTTCTAGTAGTTTGTTTTCGTGATTTCTTGAGGTCTCATCGCAATGAACCCAAGCGATAGATTCTTTATCAAGACTCGTTAATGCCAGGGTGCTCAGCTAAATGGAATGAATTTGCTATAAATGGGATAGCAATAAACCATTGAAGACGGCAAGGAGACACACTTACCGTCACGATCCCCACCCATCCAAGAAGAGAACTGGATGACGGGGGCATTATAAGGAACGCGTTCTTGTATTCCAATGTTCTTCAAAGCTGTGTCAAGCCTCCGCAGGAACTTCGGAACACCCTTCCAAATTGTCTCATGGAAGTAGCTCATTCCCGCCCTCATTTCATCTTGTGGAGTTGGAGGAGTCCTTCGGATCTCATCAGTGCGAAACGCAGCTTGGATCTGCATGAGGGATAAGCAGATGTAATTTACACTCATTCTAAACAAACAAAGTTGCACACAGCCATCATTATTGTCTTGACTAAGATCCAAGAAGTTAATGCAAAAGGAGGCTACAGGCATTGTAATTGCATTGATTAAACAGACATAAACAGCCACATGATCTTGAAACTGAAAGGGCTTCACCTCCTAGCCACATTATCTGGAAGAATATTTAGATCAATAAAAAGGCATGACGCTGGAATCCATTGTCCAATTCTATGGTAGTGAGCTTTGACTGGAGTGATGCATTTATAATTGCCTTTTAACCCGTTCTATTGTGCCAGAAATATAAGCCAGATTTCGAAGTATGCATGGCCAATTGGCATCTAGATACCTCTCTTTGTAAAGCCTCATCAAGTTCCTGCTTATCATATGGAGTAATGTCCTTGGCATACAACTGAGTCAGACAATTCCGTATCCTGAATGCATGAAAAAACGAGGCAATATCAACAACAAAAGAAAATTGACAACAAGGTGGCATCTAGCATAGCATGACATCTTTGAAGCACTGCTATGTTAACCAAACTCCACCAGAACCGACCCATCACTCAAGGTCAGCTCATCTCAAGAAACGTTGCATTTCTAACACATTTATCACTTCAAACACACCTTGCATGCTTTTGAAGCAAGGATCTACGGACAGATTGAGTAGGATGTGCAGTTAGGACCAAATCCACAGTCTGATTCTTCAAAGCTTCAAAAACTTCCTCTGGCGACTTGTTCAACTGCCCCACAAGTCTATTGAGTGTCTCCTCAATATCTGATTCAGTTGTTGCCGAATTCTCATCAGCAAAATCTCCTTTCTTTAACTTAATCCTTCGTCTATAAGCAATCTGAACCTCCTCAGCCAAGTTTGCCAGATTAAGCATGTGAGAGAATGATTTTGTAACAACAATCGAGTCCCCAGGATCCAAACTCGTTATCACTCTCCCAAGTTCCTCCAACTTCTGAGGGTCATGCTTTGCCTCGTACTCTGCTGAAAGCTCGTAACAGTCATGCACCTAGCAAGTCAGCACGATACTTAGAATTAACAAAGAACTGGAATAACAGTAAAAAAAAAAAAACACGATGAATACACTGCTGTTAACAAAAAGAAGAAGAACAAGAAGCAAGTACCGTTTCTCTGATATCCTTGCCATGCAAATCCTGCAATATATCAAGAAACCGGTCCAATAACAAAGCATCATACTCCACCAACTTGTCATCCTCAGAGACCTTCCCTGGTGCCAACAGCCTCAACTGTGCATCTATCGATGCCATCTTCTGAAAATTCCTATCTGCCATTGCTTTTCTTCTTCCTTCTCTGCGTGAATAAACAAACAAACAAATATACTCTGTTCTTGGCTTGGCCTGTTCTGTTACTTGAAAACTCTTTTATAGCAACATCCCAACAAACAAACAGAAAAAATTAATGAGTGCAGAGGTTGAAAGGAGATAATAGATAGAGAGCAAAGTGAATCTCGTGAGATTTTTTACACACCAAGTACCTACCACCAACCACAAAGAAGAAGATCGCGTAGGTTCGTAGACAACGGGTAAGTTATGACCTCAACACATGAAAGCCACCCAAAAAAACCACATATACCTGCTTTACATTTTGTCGCACGTGAGGGACGCTGAAATACCCGTATCTAGTATCTACTTCCAACATTAGAAATAGTTCTCTAGTGGGTTCATTCGAAAATCACGATTTACTTTTTCTCTTCATGTTCATCTCATCTACATGGGTGAATTCTATTAGGTATACTTGAACTACATTTGGTAATTATCCAAGAAAATTTCAAAATGATATATGTTTTGTATTCCAAATTTTTTTTCTTTGTATAAATGTGGATTTTCCTTTGATATAGGAAATACATCTTTTCAAGTTGATTCTAATTTTTTTTTTTCTCAAACCCTTATCCTAAATTTTTAATTTTGTTATTAGGAATAACAATTTTTTTATTTGATTTATTTGAACACTTATCTTATTCCTTCAATCTCAATAGCAAAAAAACTCATGGATAACTTGCAATGCGAACAAATAAATTAGATTCTCAATTTAGCAATGAAACACTTTTTTAATTGGAGGATTGAAAAATATGTTGGGAATTTGTTTTGTCTTGCCAATTGAGAACTTATAACACTACCAGAAAATCTATAAATACAAATAAAATCATTGACATATTTTTTTTGTTTGTATTCTAGGGTGATATTTACCTATTGAATTTTTTTCATCGCTAACTTTGTTGGTATTTATCGAGGGAATCCCAGTCGAAATAAAATGAATTTTTTTTAAAAAATCAAATAGTACGATGATGTGTAAGTTTTTGTGGATAATGTTACCGATAAAATTACAGTTGAATTCAAACAGGGATGTCCATATAATGACGTGTTACTTATACCGACAGAATTACCGATGGAGTGACAGACAAAAACAGTCCATCAGTAATTCCATTGCTAATAGTTAATTTATAACCTGACCATCGATCCTCCCCTCCCTTATTTCTCCTTCTTCCCCTTTGTAATTAAACAAATAGCCCCCCCACATCCCTCCTCATCTCAACACAACTCATTCTTCTTCAACTTTTCTAGTCATATCATCCGTGTTCTGATTGAAATCTTATTGCAGATTTTTCATTTTAAGTAAGTAAATCTATTATTTTTTTAATTTGAACACAATTTTAAAATGTCAATTTTTTTATTGCATATTTTTATAGTATACGTATTTTGTTTGAGTTTTTACTTGTTTTATTGTTTTTTCTCAAACAAACATGTTATATTGATTTATGATTTTGTAAATGTTATGGTTTGTTTTAGATTTTGTAAAATTATATTTGTTTGTAAATTATTGAAACTTATGTCTAATTACCGACTTAGGTGTGTTGTGATGAAATAAATAATTGTTTGTTTAACGGGTCCGTTTTATGTTTTGTTAATTTTATTGCCGAGTTATAATTTTCATAAATTAATGTGTACAAATTTATATATACATTGATAATTGATAATGAATTAAGAGAAGTATGAAAGTAGGTAGGTTAATGTTGAGCTAAACCAATATTTTTGCAAATTTATTTACTTAACGTAGTTAATTAATACATGTTGTCATCATTATTTGATATAGGTTCGATAGAATTAGTCATGGATGATTATTCATGGATATATCGAGATTCACCTGAAGAATTGCGGATGATGAATCATTGTAATGGAATTTAGGGTTTTATTAATTACACAACATCTATTATGAGAAATATTAGTGGATGCGGTATTAGATGTCCATGCAAGAGGTGTAAAAATAAAAAGTTTCTCGATCCAAATGTTGTAACGATGCATCTTCTACACAAAGGGTTTGTGGAGGAATACCTGTGTTGTTATGCACATGAAAAACCATTTGTTCCTCACGAGACCATGATAGAAAGGATGATTGGGTTAACTTCTAGTGCTAGCATTGTGCATGGAGTTGTAAATAACAACAGTAATCCTTACAGGACTATGGTTATGGATGCAATGAGAATGAATCAGGGTCATGCCAGTCAATGTACAATCATAGATGAAAAACCTAATGCAGAGGTTATTCATGTCACCAAAGACTTCTGAGCATATGTTATGACACCAATCACATGATGCGTTGGATGGAGTGATGGTGCATCCTTTTGATAGTGAAGCATAAAAACACTTTAATAATGTGCATCCTTCCGATAGTGAAGCATAGAAACACTTTAATAGTGTGCATCCTTACTTTTCAGCTGAATTAAGGAATGTGCATCTTGGGTTATGTACAGATGGATTCAATCCATTCAGGACATTTGCTACTCCTTATTCTTGTTGGCCGGTTATACTCATGGTTTACAACTTGCCACCAAGGATGTATATGAGGCTAAATTTCATATTTTTATCTACAGTCATACCTGATCCTAATAGTTCAGACCAAAATATAGATATTTGTTTTCGATCGTTGATTGATGAGTTAATGCAGTTATGGACCTTAGGGGATTTGAATTATGATGTATCGACGAAACAAAATTTTCTTCTGAGGGCATATTTGATGTGGACTATGAATAATATTTCGGCTTATGGAATGGTGTCTGGTTAGAGTACACATAGAAAACTAGCATGTCCATACTGCATGAAAAATAACAAGGCATTCACGCTAAATAAACGGGGGTAAAATGTCTTTTTAAACTGCCACCAGCGTTTCTTGCCAATAGATCACAGGTACAAAAAAAATAGAAATGATTTTTTTATTGGCAGAGTTGAAAAGAATGTTGCACCCCCATGTTTTTCTGGTGAATAATTGTATAATGCGGTGTCAAAATACAATGACATTGTGTTTGGTTTCCAATTCAGTAAGTAGAAGTTTCCTGGTTTTGGTTTGACCCAAAATTGGGTAAAATAAAATATTTTCTAGGAGCTTCTTTATTGAAAGACTAATCTCCTCTGCCATAACCTTGACGTCATGCATGTAGAAAAGAACGTGTTTGAGAATATTTTCAACACGGTCATGGACGTGAAGGGGAAGACAAAGGACAACATCAAGACTAGAATGAATATAACATTGTTTTGTCATCGTAAAAATATGGAGTTGGTTTCTTATGGATCACGGGTCGCAAAGCCCAAAGCAAGCTTCGCTTTAGAGAAAAATGCATAACTACTAGTTTACCAATGACTTAAGAGTCTGTGTTTTCCTAACGGACGTACCTCAAACATATCAAGGTTGGTTAATTTGAAGGGTTACAGATTGTATGGAATGAAGAGTCATGATTGCCATATGTTTATACAAAGACTCATTTTATTAGCTTATTGTGATTTATTGTCAAAGGGGATATGAATGCAGTCACGGAGATCAGTTATTTTTTTAGAGATATATTATAAACACCCAAAAGAATATATATATATATATATATATATATATATATATAGAATTGATGACTAAGTTTTTGCTGTCGATTTCTTGATCGGCAGCGATGCAGTTTTTTTTTTTAAAATAAATTTACTGTTGTTTTGGGCTTGAAAAGCCGGGTTGTTACAGTTGGTATCAAAGCACTTGGTCTGGATCCCGAGGATCACTGATAATTGTGTTGTTGTGGTGAATTTCAGGATGGGACGCACCCGACAAGGGACATGAATGGAGCCGCCCTCCTTAGAAAGGAGGGGCGGGAACCAAGGTGCTTAAGGTTGGTAAGACAAAGATCCCTTGGATGATATGACATCTCATGCTCCGATAATACCACCCGAAACCTTGCAAGGGGAAGCCGCGATAGCAAGGGAAGGTCGGAGACCTAACCAGATAGAGAAGGTACCCCCAGTTGCAGCAGAGCAGGAAGAAAGATCAGAAGCACAACCATCAACTATTCCAATTAGTGTGCCACCACAATATGTAGACACCGAACTGAGCCGCCCTCCTTAGAAAGGAAGGGTGGGAACCAAGGTGCTCAAGGTTGGTAAGACGAAGATCCTTTGGATGATATGACATCTCATGCTCTGATAATACCACCCGAAACCTTGCAAGGGGAAGCCGCGATAGCAAGGGAAGGCCAGAGACCTAACCAGACAGAGAAGGTACCCCTAGTTGCAGCAGAGCAGCAAGAAAGATCAGAAGCACAATCATCAACTATTCCAACTAGTGTGCCACCACAATATGTAGACACATGACTCCTTGTACAAATAGTTAAAGTAGTGATGGAGGGTATGGCTGGTTCGGCGACACAAACAACTCCAACCACGCAGATTCCACAGGCAACCCCTATGACTAGCATGACCATGGATAACATGGTGCCACTGGTGCGACTAGTCAAGAGTATGAGGGAAATGGGTTGTGAACCGTATATGGGGGAACAAGATGCAAAGATAGCTGGAAGATGTATTAGAAAGGTAGAAAAGACCATGATTCAAATAAGCATACCCGAGGGTTTGAGGGTAAATTGTGCAACCTAGTTACTGTCCGATAGGGCCATGACATGGTGGGAAACAGTTTAGTTGAGGCGTGCAACCGAGAAAATAACTTGAAGTGACTTGAAGACAGAGTTTAAGAATCAGTTTTATTCCAAGTACCCTCATAAGGTGAAAGAACAAGAGTTCTTGGCACTAAGACAGGGTGATATGTCGGTATTGGAGTACGAAAGGAGGTTCCATGACCTCTCATTGTTCGCCCCATACTATGTGCTGACAGAGGAACATCTGATTGAGAAGTTGATAGATGGTTTGTGATAAGATTTGAGACAAGGATTGATCGCCTTGCGGTTTAAATCTATGAGGGAGTTGATTGAGGCTGTACAAGCTCTGGAGGCTTGTATTGGAGAAAGGGATATCAGGGTATAAGCAAAAAAAGAGATGGGGACTATTTCAGCGGCAGACCACCACTCCCAAAGAAAGGAAAAAGTGGAGTGTTTGAGCAGTACAGGAAAAAAGGGAGTTTCATATTACCGCCCCACCAACAGTCAAGTGGGAGAGTGATGGTTAGACAGTCGCACTCGAGGGCAAACTCTTCAACTGGGACCGGTGACTGCAAGGTTATTGACCATCCTTTTTATGTAAAATGTGGAAAAAAAACACCTTGGGGACTACTCAGTCTCCCCCGTGCGATGCTTTGTGTGCAGAGGAGAGGGTCATAGGTAGAGGAACTGCTAGTATCTAGGTCAAGGGTGTCATTATTGTGGTGGAAAAGGTCATTACAAGAGGGACTGCCCCAAAAGGAACACTGGACAGGTACAGAGCTATAGGTAGTCCAGTTAGAGCCACCACTAGTCAGTCACCGTGAATAGGCCAGTGAGATCTTCTCAATCAGGAGCAAACTCCAGTTGAGGGAGATTGAGGGCACAAAATGATCGGACCCCGGGGAGGGTCTTTTACCTGACACAGGAGGAGGTCAAGGCTACATCAGATGTGGTGGCAGGTACACTACTAATGAATAATTTTAATGTGCATGTGTTGTTTGATCCGGGTGCCACCCATTCATTCATTGCTAAGAGAATTGTCACTAAACTGAGAAAGGGAGTAGAAATAGAAGAGAAGGGGTTCGTAATTGGAACTCCAATGGAAAACATGATTGAAACAAATATTGTGTATGTGGATGTGGGGGTTAGTCTATTTGGGTATGAAACAAAAGTAGACTTGATTCCTTTAGAGCTGCATGATTTTGACATAATCCTAAGCATGAATTGGTTGAGTAAATACAAGGCTCTAATAGATTGTTATGCTAAAACTGTTACTTTCCAAACACCTAAGGGCGAGAGGATGATTTTTGAATGAGAGAGAATTCTCAAACCGATTGCCTTAATATCGGTGGTAACAGCCCAAAAACTTTTAAAAAAGGGATGTATGGGACACCTTGCATACATCTTAAACTCTGATGATGAAGGTCCACGACTGAAGGATATTCCTATGGTGAAGGAATTCCCAGATGTGTTTCTTGAAGAATTACCGGGACTACCCCTGGAGCGAGAGGTAGAGGTGTCTATAGACACTTTTCCTAGAGTCCCACCTATAGCCCAATAACCGTACTGGATGGCTGCGGTAGAATTGAATGACTTAAAGACTCAACTACAGGAATTGTTAGACAAAGGGTTCATACGGCCCAGTAATTCTCCTTGGGGAGCACTGGTCCTATTTGTAAGGAAGAAAGATGGAACTCATAGACTTTGTATTGACTATCGATAGTTGAACAAAATAACAATGAAAAACAAGTATCCGTTACCTCGGATAGATGATTTTTTTGATCAATTAAAGGGAACGAGGGTATTTTCGAAGATAGATATGAGATCAGGGTACTATCAGATGAAGATTAAAGAAGCAGATGTAGCATAGACCGCATTTAGAACTTGTTACAGACATTATGAATTTTTGGTGCTACCGTTCGGGTTGACGAACGCCCCAGCCCTCTTCATGGACTTGATGAATCTGGTTTTCCAACCATATCTTGATAAGTTTGTGGTAGTATTCATTGATGATATACTAGTGTACTCGAATTCTTTCGAGGAGCACGAAGAACACTTGAGACAAACCTTACAAACTTTGAGAGATCACCAGTTATATGCAAAACTGAGTAAATATAAATTTTGGCTGAAGAGAGTGATGTTTCTGGGACACGTCATTTTAGTTGAAGGTGTTTTTCGTAGACCCCCAAAATGTCGTAGCAGTTTTGAAATGGGAAAGACCGACTTCGATCACCGAAATACGTAGCTTCCTGGGACTTGCAGGATACTATCAGAGATTTATCGAAAATTTTTCCCTGATTGCAACCCTTTGACCCAGCTAACTAGGAAGAATAAGAAATGGGTGTGGTTAGAAGAATGTGAGAAAAGCTTCCAAGAATTGAAGAGGAGGCTCACCACTGCTACAGTATTAACCCTTCCCTCAAGGACCGAGGGTTTTGTGGTATATAGTGATGCCTCAGGGAAGGGATTGGGGTGTGTTTTGATGCAACATAGGAAGGTGATCGTCTATGCATCAAGGCAGTTAAAGACTCATGAGGTGAACTACCCAGTGCACGACCTGGAGTTGACTGCTGTAGTATTTGCCTTGAGGATATGGAGACACTATTTGTATGGATCTTGAACACAAATTTTTACTGATCATAAGAGCCTGAAGTATCTGATGTCGCAAAAGGAGTTGAACATGCGATAAAGAAGGTGGATAAAACTCATTAAGGATTATAACTGCACCATAGAATACCACCCGGGGAAAGCAAACGTGGTGGCAGATGCCCTTAGTCGTAAAAATAAAGCCACCCTGGGAAGGTTAATAGTGGGAAAGGAGCGGCATTTGGCGGAATTGAAAGAGATGGGTGCAGATTTGGACATTAATGCAGGAGGTGGGTTAGTAGCCCAACTATTGGTGTGACCAACGTATCAGGAACATATACTACATGCCCAATTCCGTGATAAGGAGAGGTCCAATATTAGGAAGAATGTGGAGGCCGGGGTAGAAACAAAATTCCAAGTAGCGGATGATGGATCATTGATGATGGGACAATGGTTGTACGTGCCTAATGACGAAACAGTCAAAGGAATGGTTCTACAGGAAGCACATGTGTCCAAGTTCTCCATACATCCTGGCAGCACTAAGATGTATCTAGACCTGAAACACCTCTATTGGTGGCTTTATATGAAAAAGGAAATAGCTGAGTATGTGTCCAAATGTGGGATATGTCAACAAGTCAAGGTGGAACACCAAAGGCCTGTGAGACCATTACAACTATTACAAATTCCAGAATAGAAGTGGGAGATGATCACCATGGATTTTGTGTCAGGATTTCCCAAAGGGAGGAAAGGAAATGACGTGATATGGGTCATCGTAGATTGGTTGATGAAATCCGCACTATTCTTGCCTATAAAGATGACTGACTCGGTGGACAAGCTTGCCAGGATCTATATAAACAAGGTGGTACGGCTCCTTGGGATTCTGGTGTCCATTGTATCGGATTGAGATCTCAGGTTCACCTCTCGACTTTGGCCGAGCATACAACATGCCTTAGGGATAAGATTGGACATGAGCACTTTGTTTCACCCTCAAACGGATGGCTAATCAGAAAGAGTCATCCAAGTCTTGGAAGATCTATTACGGGCATGTGTGCTGGAATTTGGAGGAAACTAGGAGGAACACATGGCATTGGTGGAGTTCACGTATAATGATAGTCATCAAGACACAAAAGGAATGGCCCCATATAAAGCCTTGTATGTTAGGAGGTGCAGGACTCCTTTATGTTAAGAGGAAATCGGGGACCAGAAGTTATATGGCGCAGAGTTGGTCCAAGTCTCCACGGAGAAAGTGAGAACTATCAGGGATCGCATCAAAGCCGCACAGGATAGACAGAAAAAGTATGTTGATGTGAGAAGAAGACATCTCGAGTTCAGTATGGGGGACCAAGTGTTCCTGAAGGTAGCCCCATGGCAGAACATGTTACGGTTTGGATTGAAAGGGAAGTTAACTCCCCGCTTCATCGAACCCTTCAAAATCTTACAGCGAGTGGGGACCGTAGCCTACAAAGTGGACTTGACCCTACAGTTAGCCAAGGTCCATGATGTATTCCATGTCTCCTTGTTAAGGAAGGCTGACGTGGACCTCGCCCGAATCCTACCCCAAATTCCAGTAGAAGTCAAAGAAGACTTAAAACTGGAATTGAGACCCATAAGGATACTAGATCAGGAAGTGAAGGATCTACGAAGCAAAAAGATCCCCATCGTCATAATCTTATGGCGAAATGCTCAAATAAAAGAGGAAACTTGGGAGAGGGA
>Ga0325404_1000563_pt1 | contig 37365 bp, 14 predicted proteins | sample PopdelMetagenome_18_FD_205664 | JGI IMG/M metagenome (GOLD analysis project Ga0325404, IMG submission 205664) | Populus deltoides microbial communities from Bellville, Georgia, United States - Xylem-Control-R1 | ecosystem: Host-associated > Plants > Phyllosphere > Stem > Wood/Secondary xylem...
CCAAGTTCAAGTGTGCAGCACATATGAATAACTTGTAAACCTTACATTTCTCCAAGTTTTATGTCCTTTAGTTCCACTGTAACCAAGACCTTGTTTGATATCTGAAATGACAAGGACCTTTAATAAACAAAAAAATAGCATGGTTTAGTATCATAAATGGCAAGATCTGAAACACTTAAAAGAACAAAACATATAAGAGAGAGAGAGAGAGAGAGAGAGAGAGAGAGAGAGAATTTACCCTGTCATTGGCTTTTTTAAATTTGTCACAAATTAACAAAAACTCTAAAACCTGTGGAAATTTCAATGTAGCTTAGGAAATTGAGCTTGTTTGTTTTTATATCTCAAAAGTATTTTTGAAAAAAAATGAAATTTTTATTTATTTTTTTCTTTGTTTCAATTTTTTTTGTGTTTTTAGATCATTTTAATGTGCTACTATCAAAAATAAAATTTAAAAAATAAAAAAATTATTTAGATGTATTTCAAAGTGAAAGCATTTTGAAAAGTAATCGTTATCACAATACCAAATGGGCTCATAGATTTCTGTGGATTGCTATAGTAAAATTATCATGTTGCCCTTGAGTGGAAAAGGATGAAGCCTTGAGGGTAGGGGTGTTTTGGACTTTTTCACTAACACATTGATCATTAAAAGATTATACGGGGGTGTCTATGTCTTTTTAAATTTTTCAACATAGTAAAAATAATCTTTTACCCCCAAAGTCAACAAAATTTAGAATTATTGATCAAGAGCTTTCTTTACTTTTCATAAGTTTCTTAACAATAAAAATACTTATTTACCTTCGGGGTCAAAATAATTGTTGAGTTGCTGGATAAGGGTTTTTTGGGGTTTTCAAATATCCATGTACAATGAAAGTACATCTTTTTAACCTTGGAAAATACAAAAAAAAACTTCATACTTAGGGGTATTTTTGCACTTTCACACTAGTATTTTGTGTAATTACTAGGGTCATAAGAGGAATTTAACTCTAAAACCTATGGGAGTTTCATTGTAGCTCAGGAAATAAACTATTATGAATTGCTACAGTGAAATTATCATGTTGCCCTCAAGTTGAAAAAGATGAAACCTTAAGAGTAAAGGTGTTTTAATCCTTTTCACTAGCCCATTGGTCATCATGTGGGGGGTGTTTATGTCTTTTTAAATTTTTTAGTACAGTAAAATAACTTTCTACCCTAAAAGTCAACAAAATCTAGAACTGTTAACCAAGAACTTTCTTGACTTTTCATAAATTTCTTAATAATAAAAGTACTTATTTGCCTTCGGTGTCAAAAAAATTGTTGGGTTGCTAGGTAAAGGGTTTTTGAGGTTTTCAATTATCCATGGATAATGAAAATATGTTTTTAACCTTAAAAAAGGATAAGAAATAAGCTTTGCATTTTGGGGTATTTTTGTACTTTCACAGGGTATTTTGTGTAATTGTTAGAGTCGTAGGGGACATTTTGATATTTTCACATTGTTTGGAAATAAGCTTTATATTTGGAGATATTTTTTAACATGCGCTAGCGAGTGATTGGCGTCTGGGCCATTCAAGTGGGTGTATGATGCCACTTGGTGGCCAAAATTAGTTTTTCGCCATCTATCTAGATACGCCACTGTGTCCTCTTCCATGTAAAGTGGCATGTGGCAGTTTACGGTGGTTGGATTGTCATCAATGATCGTTTGATTTTTTTTCAACTTTCTTTTCTCTCTCCTAACAGGTAATATATAATATTATCCTCTTTGTTTCTTACTTTTCAATTTCAATCCTCATTCTTTTAATTTTTTATTTCATTTTTTTCATTTATAGAAGTTTTTCTCTTTTCAATTTAGTCATTCAATTACAATTTCGCGCATATATATATATATATATATATATATATATATATATATATAAAATTTCAGTCCTTATTCTTTTAATTTCTTATTTTGTTCTTATTCCTTTTATAAAAGTGTTTTTTTTCAATTTTTTCCTTTAATTGTAATTTCTCATATTTTTTTTTCATTTTGGTCCTCATTTTTTTAAAAAAAATTTCCTTTCCACTTTTGTTGAATTTTGTTTTCTTTCAGTTTCATCCTTTAATCAATTTTTTTGTTAATTTGACCCTCATTGTCTTTATTTGTTTTTATTTTATTAAAACTATTTTCAATTCAATTTAACCTTTCAATTGAAAATTTATACCCCTCTAATTAATATTTTTTTTTCACCCTTATTTTGTTTAGATATTTTGTGTGATTGATTTTTTTATGGTTTCATCTTTTGATATTTAATTTGTTGGGATTCGGCTTTGTACGATCTTATCGTTCTGCATTATTTTTTTAATATTGGTTTTGTGATTATCTTCAAGTTTTTTCTATGGGTTTATCACGATCTCGTGATCTAAATCATGAGTTTTGCATGTCTTTTTTAATATAATTTTTTTTAGTTGTTCTATTTTTATATGATTTTTCAAGATATTATTATAATTTATTTATAATTGTTTTATACAAATAAAATTTATTTTTAAAAATAAAAAATATTTATTTTTAAATAATATTGTTGATATGGTTGGCCTCATGTAACATTTTTTATAATATAAATTTATTCAATCGGTTTCATTTATATTTATCTTTTAAGTTATGAGTTTGATTTATTTTTTATTGATTTAAATAAATAAATTCAGTAAATATAGTGATGTAATATAATGATTATCTTGAGGTAGATTCTTTTTTTTGTAGTTATTATTAATAAATATATATATTTTTAAATATATATATATATATATATATATATATATATATATAACTCGGGACAAAATACCGGTAGATAACCCTCCCGACCACATTGTCTTTGCAAGAGAAATCCCCATCAAAACCATCCCTATGGACACCACTTTGTTCCACACTTTCCTCAAACCTCTGTTGAATGCCCAAATGCTTTGCGTGACCGTATAAATACAACGAATTGGTCGTGACACTCACATCTTTCATCTTCACAACCGCAGGTTGTCTCACAATCAAACACCCTTAATCGACCAAATTTTATGCAATTCTCAACTCAATTATTAGCAGGAATTTTTATTTTTTTGTAAATTTGGAAGGGAGAAGAAAAAAACTAGCAACGGCAAGTCGTTTAAGAGCACGGCGTTGATTGGAAGAGATTCCAGTAGACTTAGTGTCGTAAAGACCGACAAAGGAACCCCTAAGGTGCTCTTTGGCTACAATTTTCAAGTAGAGCTTCTCGGCGTCTTCAAAACGCTTGATTTTGTCATCATCGGGGCTAAACGGCATGTCGTTCCCAGGAACAGTGAATTGAAGAGAAGGTATTGATAGCAGGTTTGTCCATAGAGAGGCTTTGATTGAAGGAGGAGTTAGAGCTAGTGTCGAACAGAGAGAGGAGAGAGACACTCTAGCGGGACCATGGTAACAAATTTCTTCGAGAGCTGAAGAGATGAAAGTGCCCATGGAGGCATGTGATGATTGAGGAGGACCTGTGTTTGGTTTGTGAAAATTTTTAGGATTTTTCTGTGGTTTTTCTCGGAAAATGAGCACTGGCGGGCGCGAAAAAGAGAGCGCACGCGTATATAGTTGGAGACTCGATGCGGCGTCGTTCTCAGGATGTTTAAGTTGGGGACTCTATTCGACGCCGTTGCAGTTAAGGCTTAATTGGACGGCTAGGATTCAAAACGTAGTAAACAAAAGCTGGGTAGCGTTGCAGGGTATAAAAGCTTCAGTCATGAACAAAAATAATTAAAAAAAAAAAAACGAAAGTACTGCTGGTGAAGCTAACGAGGTAAGCGGTAGAGAGAAAGAAAGAATCTATCAGACAAAACAAAACGTTATTTCTTTGTATGTGTGTTTCTCTCTCCCTCTCACTCTCTCTCTCTAAATAATTCTTTCTTATTTCTCTGTCAATCAAATCGTTCTTCTATACCCCCCCTCTCTCTCTATCCCTGTCTCCCTTCCTTTCTTTTGTTTCTGTTTGTTTTGGTTTTTCATGATTTCTGGGCCTTTCTTTGAAATCCCACAAAAGTTCCATTCGTCTCCATACAATCTTTCTCGAGAAAATCCAGTGTTTTCTCGAGAAAATTGACTTTTCCTTTCGTTACCTCAAGCCCACTAAAATGTTTCTGCTTCTGTTCAAGGTAAGTAGAGTCGACGACAACGACTGTCAGGATTCGATTTTTTCTCTCTCCTTTCTTTTTCTGCTTTCATAGTGTTTCTGTGTCAAGATTAGGAAGTTTTTTGAAAGATAATTTACGCCTTCAAGGTTTATTTATGTGAGTCTATCTTGTAAAATATAAGCTATGGACTAAAGTGTAAAACGTGAAAGTTTCTTCTTTTTGAAATTAGTTAGTGGGATTTTTTTTCTTTTAAAACAAGTGTTCTCACTTGATTTGTAAATACAATTTTGCTTGGTTGTTTCCTAGAATTCACGTGCTAGTCAAAAGCTTTTGCCTTTTGTTTTTCCACTTCAAGAAATATAGATCTCTCTTTCGTTCTCTCCCAGCTAATCTGGTCTTGTATTATTGTTTCTCTCAAAGATTATGTGAACTCATTTTGATGTCTTTCTTGTTTTCTTGTGAGAGTACTTTTTTTCTTTATGGGTATTAATCTGGCATTGACTGATTTGTTGGGGTCTTTCATAGTTTAGAGTTATCCTCCACTCATGGTCTTTTAACTTGGGATTGAGTTTTTAGAGAAAGGTTCCTTTTTGTGGAAAAAAAGCAGTCTGCTTTTCTTTTTAATGTAATGAAGTGATCAATACTTACACATATATGCCTGTTTCATTTTTGTTTTTTTATCTCTGCTCTTTACGTTGTCTTGGTGATCTGTTTGGTTTTTGAGAAAATGCAGGAAAAGCGAAGAATTTTGTATAGTCACTTCAAACCAAGCCCAATTATTGCATCTGGCTTTGTTTATTTTCTTTTACTGTATTTCCTCATTAACCAAACATAGGCTAAATATCATTCCATGGCTTTTTTCTTATTCCATTTGATTTTTATTGTAAAAGTACAGAGGGATCAGATAAAATAATTCAATTTAGAGAGCTTTCCATTTAGTAAAACTAACCTTTCGGTTCTGTCTTCTATTTTTTTTTCCCTGTTGGTTTTTGATTCATTTATTTTTTATGCAGGAAAAAGGACTGGTTTTGATCAATTGAAGGGAGATTGAAATGGAAGGTGATTTATTTTCAGGCTTAAGCAATGGAAACCAAGTAGATGGCAAGGTCTTGCAAACATTCCAGAAGAGTTTTGTGCAAGTTCAGGATATTCTAGATCAAAACAGGTTGCTAATTAATGAGATAAACCAAAACCATGAATCGAAGATCCCTGACAACTTGACTCGAAATGTTGGTTTGATTAAGGAGCTAAACAACAACATTAGAAGGGTGGTTGACCTTTATGCTGATCTTTCGAACAATTTCACCAGGTCAATGGAACCTTCATCAGAAGGTGAATCAAGTGGGATATTGAAGTCTAATGGAAAGGCCAATTCGAAGAGAATTAGATCCGGGTAATCAATTCAACTGAGCTTTCATAGAGATTCTCCACTTTATTTCATGGTAAAAAAGAAGAAGAGCATTTTGATATTGGAGGAAAAAGAACTTGATGAGGTTATGTGTCTCTTCCTTGTTAGTGATATGTGATCTTGAGGCTTTTAGCTTCAGTTTAATTTTAAGCAAATCCATTGTAATAACAATTTAACAAATTTACATAAAGTTATGTGTAATTGTATCATCTTGTTGATCAATCTCAATTATGCATCTTTATTGCATATTGTATTTTCCAGGTCTTTCTTATTTTGTCTCGTTTTGTTCTTAAGAAAAAAAAAATCTGGATAGAAATTTAATTTAACAATGCTTAATCTTGATTTGTTATATTTATTCTCTAATAATTTTATTACTTTGTTCTTTCTTTGTTGATGTGCTGTATATAGGATTCCTCATCTGTACTTTTTTCCGATTTTAATAAATTGCTTAATTGACCATACCCTTATCACTCTCTGTAATTTAAGAGATAACGTGTGACATTCAAAGGCCACTCAGCTCTCTAGAGCTGCCTAAATCTGATTTGTCTGTTAATATTGATGATGATAATCACCATTTTCTGATCATATCTACCGATCTGCTTTTGATGGGAACTTTCACCTACCCGCTTTATTCTTTCCGGTGTTTGTCAAAAGATTCCTCATGATGTCCGGGGGGCATTGCAGTGAAGGTTTGATGTGTTGTATACTGCTTATAACTTTTTAAAAACCCCCCAAGGTAGCAAGTCTTCAATTTTTTTGAAGCTCTTGTCCTGAAAATTATTTCCAGCCTTTTTGACTTTGTGGGGGGGAAGTGGGAACAGGAACTTCTGTTGTGACCTTGAGCATTATTGGCCTTTTGGTTTGTAGTTTCTTTGAGACAATTGGAGAAAGCAACTTTTTTTAATAGCTATCTGGTTTTGCATCAAGCACCTCAAGTTTAGAATCTGATGTTCTGGGTGAACATCCTTTTGACCACTAATTTGTCCCCGTTAACAGTAATCTCTTGATTGTTTCAGTTTTCTTAAAGATTAATTAAGATAATGGAAGTTGCTACCTTAGGTTGCTTAAAAGAAGACATGAGTACTTTAAGAGAAAGAAAGATAAACAAGAGTTGAAGGGCCCAGTGAATCCCACAGCAGTGGAACCAGTTGAAACTTTGCTTATCTTTTACATAGGTTCTTTGCTTCTTTCTTACAGATATTCTCTTCCCATCTCTTTCAAAGTTCTGATTTTGTAAATAGAGTTTCGCATTGCATACTAATGATGTCATTGCATTACATTACAGTCCCTTTTACCTTGATGACTCTTCCACAAACAATGACTGAAACAGACAATTTGATTGAAGAAGTGCTTATCTTGTGGACCCATTAACCATTGCATTTCTGTATGTTATTCGTGGAATCATTCATTAGTTTTCTTGATTGGAATGGACATGAGGATGATTGCTGCAGATGGCTGGTTTTTTGGGTTTGATTTTGTCGCTTTTGGTACAGTCATTTCCCCAATTATTGATGCAGCTCGGGTAAAACCAATTATACATAATGAATTAGCTAACCACTGCTTTTATACCATGGTTTAAGTGCTCGTCCGAGCATCTTTTGAGTTGTTGTATCGTCCCTGGCTGCTTCTCAAGCAAAAAATGAAAATGTACAGGGTTTAAATCCATGAACTAAGGATGCTCGCATATGGGATGGATCTATTATGGTTGTTCTAATCAAACTGTATATACAAGAGGGCTTCAGAGTGGCAGAGGTGCATTTTTGTGATGGAAATGAAAGAGTTTTGGGGGGGTTTGGTCCTCGTATATTCGATTGAATTTTGAAAAGAAAGAGCAGTAGTGAGTGCAAAGACATGGAGAATCTCCAAGGTGTTATGGAAAAGGACGGAGGAGAAGATTTTGGTTTTAAAAATTATGAAAAAAAAAAAAACCAACAACTTTGACATGCCCTCCATGGGAAGTGGGGTTAAAGGATGAAGGGAATCAGACAATAAAGAGAGATTTTTTTGTCTGCACTCAAATGTTTCCTTCGTTTCTTTGTTTGTGTAGGCTGCTGCATGTTGATATGATAAATGTCCTATGCTGGATCATCGCTGAAAAAGAAGAGGATGAGAATGAGATGCTGACCGCTGGTGCATGTACCCTCTTATCTCCCAGGCTCGAACAAACTGCAAATTCTACGTGACAACATCTGAATTCTGATCCACGTCAGGCCACTGAATAAAGTATATCAAGCGTAAGTGTATTTGTATTTGGTAGTATGGTTATCAAATAATTTTTCGTGCTAAAATATATGTTAATGATGTTTTTTTATTTTTTAAAAATTATTTTTGACATCAGCACATCAAAACGATCCAAAACATATAAACTATATTAAATTTTAACAAAAAAAATCAAATTTTTTAGGAAACTCAGTCGTAGCCGCGTCCCAATCATACCGTAATAATTTCATTATCTTTTTAAATTATTTTTATTTATTTATAAATATATTAAAATAATATTTTTTTATTTTTAATATTAACACAAACAAAACGATAATTATTTGTCATTGATGATCTACCAACAAGTTTACCCCCTTTTTTTTTTTTCTTTTCTTGAACAATTAAATATGGCTAAATCCTGCGCGCATAAAAAGTGCATCGTAAACAATTTCTGGGAAACAATTTCAATAGCATGATGAACACTTATTTCTGGGAAACAATTTCTTTCGTTTCATTTTTTATTTATTAATTTCTCGTATTCATTTCGGTTTGCCTTTTTCATTTTGTTATTTATTTGTTTGGCAGTGTGGTTGCAGTTGCTTTTCAAATAGCTTTTCGTGTCAAAATACATGTCAATAATGTTTTTTTATTTTTTAAAAATTATTTTTGACATCAGTACATCAAAATGATTTGAAAACACTAAAAATATATTAATTTGAAATTAATAAAAAAATAAAAAATTTTCAAATTTTATCAAAAATATTTTTAAAACACAGAAACAAACAGGAGCAATTCAAATAGCTTTTATCTTGCTTTAACTGAAATTGATACCCCCATTAGACCATAGTACGTTAACAAAAACACAAATTAAATAATTGACACCACTAATAATTTAATATCATGCTTATAAGGATTTTTGTTGTTTTCTTGATTAGGTTGGCCGCCGCAATGGCTGCTGTCTCGATTGTTTTCTATTGTTTTGGGAGGATAAACTAAAAATATATTAAAAAAATATTTTTTATTTTAAAAAAATAATTTTAATATTATCATATTAAAATAAGTTAAAAATATAAAAAATTAAATTTTTAATAAACACAGCTTTAACGGCGTTGCTAAATATGCCTCACCCCACCATTGCCAATGAGCTTCTCACGCATGCACATCAGGTTTTCTCTTGGCGTATTTTAGCAAAACTGTTTTTTTATGCGTATGGTAGCTTTGATTTTGCTAGCAAAATTGTTTTTTAAGGATTTATTTATTAGCTTAGCCATTTTAACAAAATTAACAATTACTAGTACAAATAATTTTTTTTTTTCGTTCAGCGGAAAATTCTGGCAATAGCCTATTTGACTAGGAAAGTCAAGATACTTTTTAGGGATTTTTTTATAGATTTTCCAATACAAGTTTTGCACGGTTTTTCAATGAAAAAAAATATAAACAATACTGTTTTTATATATCTTCATTGTTAGTTGTTTCTGTAAATTTAATTTTTATTATAAATATAATATAAAAAATTAGTTAATAATATAACTTCTTCATGTTAATTTTTAAATTAAAAAAATAATATTTTCTAATTAGATTGTCACAAATAAAAAATATTAAGATGATTATTTAAAATTATGGTTTTGAATTTTTATATAAAAAAAAATACAATTGAAATCTTGGTTTTTTCTAAAAAAAATGAACTCATTTTTAATTTTTTTTATTGAAAAAAAAGGAAAAGAAAAAAGAAAAATAGTTTTATATTACTAAACACAACACTAGTTACTTCAAGAAAAATAATCATATTTGAAAGTAGATTATATGAACATGATCACGTAAAAAGAGTGACGATTGATAAATAGTTTTTTTTAAGATTAACATGGGTGTCCGGGTCAGCTTATACGTACCTCGACTAATCTTACGGGTTCTAAAGTTAATGATTATATAAGCCTCCAATAGCCATCATATTAGAAACCGCAAGGCTCGAACTTGAAATCACAAGAAAAATAAATTTTTATCATTAAAGCACCTACTAGATGATTATTAGACTATAATGGCCATCATAAATAGTTGTTCATGGCAGCAGAGGTCACCCATGCTACTGCTCTGCTTTTTCCATCAATCTGCTTAAACACTCTTTCCAGTCCGAAACCTTATCTTCCCAATTATTCCATTTTATTTCACATTTCTTTACTGCATATCTCAGGAGCTACTTGTGTATACTGAATAGGCGGTAATGGATAATAATAAAAATGAAAATAATAAAAAGATAAAAGAGTCCCTAACAATAAGTTTAATATATATTTTTCTTGTTTTTAAAAATAATTTAGTTATTTGATTGTTTTGAAGACAAAAATACAAGAAGATCAAGAAGCTCATGGATGCTAGGCTAATTCTTTTTTGTTTTTTTAAAGTAATTAATGTCTTTCACTAAGTTAAAACGATAAAAAACCTATTTAACTGTGATTAATTTGATAATTTTAAATAAACCTCGTAAAAAGATTATTTTGCTTTCTAATTTTTTTTTTACTTGTATATAGAGGGAAAAAATATTATTATATTATAGTAATTTACAGTGCAATAAATCTTCATACATGATATAATAATAATGCCTCTTAGGGTTTTTTTTTAGAGTAATTAAGGTTTTTTCACTAAGCTAAAACAGTAAAAAAAACCTATTTAACTATGATTAATTTGATAATTTCAAATGAATTTCAAAAAAAATTATTTTACTCCGTAATTTGCTTTTCCTTGACTTGTATTATAAAGAGTAAGAATATTATTATATTATAGTAATTTACAGTGCAATAAATCTCCACACATGATATAACAATAATGCCTCTTAATTTTTTTTTAAAAAAAAACTAGTACATGATATTAACAATATCTAAATGGTACAGGGGAATAATGATTCCTCCACACCTAAATCACTGTGGATTACAATAGTAATCCATAGTGATTCTTTCCCTCCTTTTTTGTTTATGCTAACTTGTCTCTTTTCTTTTTTTTTGTATTTTTTCTTTTTTTTTGAAATTATTTTTTTCATTTATTTTTTCATTTGTTTTTTCCAAAATTATTTTTGTTGATTTTACTTTTTAAATATTTATCTGGTTAAAATTTTTATATTGTAATTTTTTTTTAAAATACTGTGGATTGTTGCGATGTTTTTTCACATAATTTTTCTATTTTATTCCTTTATTTTTCAAAATTATATTTTTCGATTTTGTTTTTTAATATGGAGCTGATTGAGAATTTAGTTTTGTAATTTTTTTCTTTAAAACATTGTTGATTGCTACAGTGTTTCTCTGCATGGTTTTTTTTATGATTTTCTCCAAAATTATCTTTTTTTATTTTATTTTTTAATATTGAGCTAGTTAAAAATTACAGTTACAATATGTGAGGAAATCATTGTAACTTTCCTCGAAAATTACTGTTGATTGCTACAGTGTTTTTTCCTACATGGTTTTTTTCTGTTTTTGTTATGTTTTTTCCTAAAATTATCTTTGTTAATTTTATTTTTTAGATATTAAGCTGATCAGAAATTGCAATTACAAGTAAATAAAAGTTTTTCTCACAAAACACTATGGATTGATACAGTTTTTCCTCACATGGTTTTTTCCAGTTTCTTTTGTGTTTTCTTTTTTTGTAATATCTTTTTCTAAAATTATGTTCGTCGATTTTATTTTTTTAATATTGAGTTGGTTAAAATTTAACTTTGTAATAAAGCTTAATCATGTAGGGAAAGCATTGTACCTTTGCTCATAAAACATTGTGGATTGCTACAGTGTCTTTCCGCATGGTTTTTTTTGTTATAATTTTTTTCAAATTATCTTTTTCAATTTTATTTTTTTAATATTGAGTTGTTTATGAATTACAATTACAAGTTATTACAAATAAGGCTAAATCATGTGGGGAAGCACTGTAGCTTTCATCACAAAACATTGTGAATTGCTACAGTGTTTCCAACATGATTTTTTTTTTCTTTTTCTGGTGTTCGTTTTGTTATTTTTTTCTAAAATTATCTATGTCGATTTTTTTTTAATATTGAGCTGATTAAGAATTTAGCTTTGTTATTTTTTTCTTTAAAACACTGTGAATTGTTGCAGTGTTTTTCCATGTGATTTTTTTTATGATTTTTTCCAAAATTATCTTTGTCGATTTTTTTTTAATATTGAGTTGATTAAGAATTATAATTACAATAAAGCTAAATCATATGAGGAAAGCGTTGTAATTTTTCTCACAAAACACTGTGGATTGCTACAATATTTCTTTAAATGGTTTTTTAATTTATTTTATTGGAAAATGCGCTATAATTTTCCTCACAAAACATTGTCAATTGCTGCAAAGTTTTTTCTCATTGGTTTTTTTCCTTCCAAAATTATCTTTGTTGGTTTTTTTTTTAATATTAAGTTGGTAGAGAATTTAGCTTTGTAATTTTTTTTGCTTTTTATTAACTGAAAAGCTAAATCATGTGGCGAAAGCACTGTATCTTTCCTCACAAAACACTGTAGATTGTTACAAATCATTTTGTTCAGTCTCTAAGTTTTTTATCACCAACACAATTTTTTTTTCCGTCATGAAATATTTGCTCCATCACACCTTTAATTTCTATTAATTATCTAGCGTTGGTTTATAATTATAACACTATCAAATATATTTATTTTATAAACACGGAGCAGCACGAACACATGGCATCTCTTTGATGTTAATTATTGGGTTTTATTTTCTAGTTCCACATCAGTGCCTGAGAAACGTACCAAAAAAGTTGATTAGAAAATGACTACCCACACTATGTTACAAATAATATCTAAAGTTAATTTTTAACAATACACACACACACACAAGCAGTGTAAATGTGTTTATTGACATTATGAAAAATCTTAATCAAGAACTCAAAAGTTAACGTGTGTGCTTAATGAAATTAATAAGAAATCACAAGCCAATAAATGATAAAAAAAAATTATTAATGTTAATTAAATATTAAAACAGAAAGCTAAAAGATTTTATCTTGTGCACATTAAGATTTTTTTATCTCGGGCTGAAGATAGCTCTTCAAAAAACATTTATTTAATTATACCATAATAAAATGATTTTTTTTGTAAGAAATGTAATAATTTTAATTTCATTAAAAAAACATAATTTTCTAGTATAAACTCTCCTTTCTTATTAATATATATTTTTTAACAAAAAAATACATTTTAGCTATGTTGTTTATATAATAAATTAAAATAAATATCCAAAAGAATTAATGATTTGAAATAATGATAGAAAAGATTTCTCCTTAAACCCATTTATCTTATTAATACACTCTTTATAAGACAAATTCATTAACACCAAATTAATTTTTTTAGCAGCGGCTAATCAAATACTTTTTCTCTCATTATCCGTTTTACCAGGCAACTTTCTCTTTTCTCTTTAATTTCAGAAATCAAAACATAAAAAAAAAAGTTTATTATTAGAACATAAAACCATAAGAACAAAGTGACAAAAAATAAGAACTTTAACAACCATTTTGTGTTTTAATGTTTCTTTTATAGTGTCCATACACTCAGCTACACTATAGCAATCAACTAAGCAACTCAGTTTATCTACAAGATAAAAAAAAAAAAAAAACATATCACGTGGGGGCCAGGCCAGTACACATGGCCAAGGATAAAAAAAAAAAGTCCAAAAACACCTAGGCCTGGAAACCAAGCTTGTGTGTCTGGTTGAATTGTTTTTTGGAATAGACGATGTCGTCCGCACCATTTTTTTTTTCAAATGGAAGACATGTCTTCTGCTCTAGTTTCTAATCGCCTTTGGCGACCAAAAAATTTGGGTTCAAGTTTTAGGACCCTTAAACTCTATTTTCAACTTGTTTTCACCTAGACACACTAGAAAAACATCATGGAAACCTTTTAAAATCCGTTTTCAATTCTAAAAACAACATGTAAACTCTCTAAAATAAAAGTTAAATGAATAAAAAAAAGTTTTAGGACTCTTATCTATCTTTCTAGCATGTTTAAAGAAAAACATTATCTCTATTGAACTCTTTAGGAAAGACAAACATATACACCAAATCAACTTTGTTTAGTGGATGAAATGTCGCCATCTATTATTTTTTGATGACTTTCTTTCCTCTCTTCATATTTAGGGACTGATATGTAAAAATATGAAGTTTGGATATGAAAGTGAAATTCCAAAACAACAAAGACCAAAAAATAGGTAAGCTAAAACTTTATGGAGCAAATTAGATTTTTATGTGACAATATGCAAATGGGGTCTTTTTTATTTGTTTTTGTTAAATTTTATCCTTTCTTATTTTAATTCATTTTTTAAATACCAAAAAAGTTTTATTTTATAAAATTGACATTAATATTCTTCAACATTTTGTATATGCGAGAGAATGTAAATTGAAAGAAAGCAATATGTAAAATCATGCTAATGTAACTTGGTATGATGAAATTGCAAATGAAAAAAATTTGATGATTTAAATGAAAAAATCACCAAAGTATTCATATAAACCCTGCAATGAATAGTGGCACTAAGTCATTAGAAACAATGTTCAGGGCATTGTTTCTTGTTCTAGTTCTTGTAGTATATTTGGTAATAGTAAATAAATCATCCAAGTTAATCGACTAAACCCGTAACCTGAGTCTTAAGACCAAGATAATCTTATAGAAAAGAAACTAAAACAAATTATGAAGTTTAATTCCTAATCAACCCAATATTGAAGGATGAAATTAAAAAAAAAACAAACTAAGATAACTAGGCTAACTCATGACCCAAGTCATGAAACCGTGATAAAACTCGTAGAAAGCAAATAAAAAAAATTATAAAACTCAATTCTCACTCAACTTAATATTGAATGATTAAATTGAGAAAAAATTAATTAAAAAAATATCTCAAGTTAACCTTGTTGAACTTGTCAAACCCGGGTCATGAGATCAGAATAACTCTATAGAAAGAAAATTAAAAGAAATTATAAAGTTAAATTCTCAATCAACCCAATATTCAAGGATAAAATTGAAAAAAAATCAATTAAAAAAAGAACAAAAAAAAAACTCAAGTTGGCCTGGCTAGTCTACAAAACTCGCGTCCTGAGTCATCAGATTATAAATAACTCATGAAAAGAAAATAAAAATAATATGAAGCTCATTTCTCATTCAAACTAATATTGAAGGATGAATTTGAGGAAAAAAATCAATTAAAAAAAGAACAAAAAAATAATTTGAGCAAACTCAAGTTAACCTACCAAACCTGAATCATGAGATTAGGATAAATCCATAGAAAGTATAACCAAAAAAAATTATGAAGTTCAATACCTATTAAATCCAATGTTGGAAAATAAAATTAAAAAAAAAACTTGAAGATCAAATTGAAAAAGTCCAAAACATTTCATTGTTCATCGTTATATTAAAATGACAAAGTCTTTTAGCATATATTAATAATAATTAATAATGTTCATGGCTTGTTTGGAAGACTGTATGAAAGGAAAAAAACAGATATGTCATGGATAAATCTAAAATTAATAAGAGGGAAAAACCCCTAAAAATCCTTAAAAAATATCCTTATAGGCTTAAGCTACCATGTTCGAGTTGAACTACTACCAAGGTGCATGAGCTCAGGCATAGGAGCCCAAGACCATGTTAGGCATATGCCCAGCTAGTGCTAAGTGTGCTGCCTACCACTATTGGTGCTAGGCATGCACCCTAGCAACCTTATAGGCTTGGGCTGTCATGCTCGAGCCCAACATGTTGTTATACTCAGCTGGTGTTGGGCATGCATCCTGGAACCCCTACGGGTTTGAGCGTGGTAGCCTGAGCCCAACATGTTTGAGTCTAGACAGTGTGTCCAGGTCTATTTTTCACCTCTAATAGGCTCAAATAACTTGCCTGAGCCCAACACTTCCTTGAAAAAAAAATTCAGGATCCTACACAGGTGTCTTAATATTTTATATTGATCCAATACATATATTTTAAGTAGAATACAACTTAAAATATTAAAAGGGTAAAATTACACTTTAACCCCCATCTCCATACAAAAAAAAAGTAGACTAATGAGCTATAAATACACTATAAATCCTTCAAACTCAAGGTTTACAATCTCTTTATTCTTAACATTTTCAGCATATATATTTTCAGAGTCTATCTCTCTAAAATATCATTGTATTTTCTCTATCTATAAAGTTACTGATTTAAACATCAGAGAGTCCTCATATCCATTAAAAAAGATCTTTTGGAGGTCCAGGTACCAACTACCAGACACATTGACTTATAAGACATAACTAACTGCTAGCTACTAGTCAATTAAGCTTTTCATATCAAACTAGAAGACATCTTAACCAGGAAAAATGAATCAAATTTCTTAAACTAGAGGATAAATCAGTTATTCAACATATAAACTTTATTGGCTTATCCTAAACTATTTGAATATTTTAGAACCTTATTAGCTATGACCAAATACCAGTCACCTTGGCTTATAAAACATTACCAGTTGCTAACTACTGGCCAATTAAGCTATTCATGTCAAGCCAACACACGTTTTGGCTAGGAAAAACGGATTAAATTTCTTAAACTAAGGGATAAATCAATTATCCAATATATAAACCTTATCGGCTTATCTTAAGCTACTTGAATATTTTAGGACCTTATCAACCATAACTCTTGTTTATAATTTTGATTTATTTTCAAACAAAAAATATATTTTAGTTAGATACAATATTACAGCAACCACACAAAAATCAATATCCTAACAAGATAGAATGGAGGAGACAAATCCATGTAGCTAACCCAATTAATATGGAATAATAGTTCAGTTGAATAACTTGAATTGTTGGGTTTTACATATTTTGACCACTTAATAAGATGGGAAACAAACAAGAATGGCTGCAATGACTGACAAAGGACAAAAGCATCATATGATCGAGAACATGCACGGGAATCAAAATGCAATGACCCGAATTTAATTTCATTTGACATAGAATAGAAAAGTTGAAAAGAAGCATGCTGCATTATTATAGAGGAGTACTGCATATGAGATAACAAAGGAACTGCTATCACCCAAAACCAACAGACGCAACTCTTTTAACTTAATTGAAGATTAAAAAAGAAAAGAGTTGTACTTGCATTTTATGCAAAAAAAAAAAAAACTAGAAAAATATCAAATGTAAATCCTACTTGTGGGACTACGTCAAGAGCTTCCACATGAATGAAGGCAAACAATCAACTTCTTTTCATTTCAGCCCTCAACCTTTCAATTTATTCAACTAAATCCATAATTGAATTTTGATTATAAGAATCAATTCAATATCACCCCTACCAATTCTTAAAATGACCCTCTAAGTTTAATATTTTTATTAACTTGGTCCTTGGCCTTAAATATTCTCAATTTTGTCCTTGATTGACTTTCAAACTTCTAATTTCTTCAATTTCATCCCTAGTTACACTTAATTAGGTCCCTGAATTCATGTGTCTTTTACAAAAAGGTCACTGGTCTTTAATTTCTTTGATTTGGCCCATAATCGACCTCAACACTTTGATTTTCTTACAATTTTGTACTTAATTTCACCCAGTTGAGTTTGGAAAAACTAAATCTCATTCTCTAAAATTCCAAACTTCTCAATTAAGGTCAAATTAAGCTTCCACACTTAATTTTTCACCCATTACATCCCCAATAAAATTAATTTGATCCATTAAAAGCCTAATTAAGTCGAAGCACTTGATTAATTCTTTTAATTGCTAGTTTTTTTTAAAAAAAAAGAAAAGACAATTTTAAAGGGAACCCGAAATTGAGTTATGACATTCACCTAAATTTTATTTTTATAGGGCTTTGATGTAATCTAGTTTTTATTACACAATTTAAATTTTAAGTTATTTTATTTCCAATTTTTTCATGATGAGTGTTTATCTTTGATCTTATTTCTTGCAATTTTCTTGCTGAATATTTTTGATTTATTGAATCATAATGAAACCAAGAGATAATCTTTATTAGAAGCTTTCAGGATTAAACACCATTAGTTGAGTGAAATATAGAGATACTTTATCATGATTAGTGTGATTTTAGATTAAAAAAATAGAAAAACTTAATGAATCTTCAATTAATTTAATTTACATAGAAATATTTTGAAATATTAGATGGAGATATTTTTAATGTTTTTAGAGAGAAAACATTGAATAATTAAGAGATATTTTAATTATCAACATGAAGATTTGGAATTTTTTTAATAAGGAATAATAAATTATGTGAGATTAACTAGGTGAAATCAAATGCTCTACATTTATTTTTATTATCTCTGCAACCTTAAGTTTTATTCTTTGTTTTTTTTTTTAATTTACTTTTGTCAAACACTTTAGTTTAAATTAGATGGTCAATTTTATAAAGTTTTGGTTTTGTTTTTAAATATTAATTAATTTGATAAATCTCAATACTCAATAACATGATTAATCCTACTTGACACTTTTTTCTTCACAAAAACATTACTAAATGTTGTGTTTTTATTCATTTGCAAAGATTTATCACATCACATCACCTCTCCTGTTTCTCAAACTCAAAGACTACTATGTAAAGAAAATGAAGTTTTCAATTAAAACATATAATGGGAAAACTAAAGGTGCCAGAACAATTATAAAAAATCTTAAGACAAAATTTTGGGAAAAGGCAATGACAACATAGCAAAAAAAAAAAAAAGGATGCATATTCTTTTATTGTCAAATTTGTTAACCAACAAAACTAAATCCTACATTGCCAAATCAAACATTAATTTAATGTCAGAATATCTTTTTGACATCTTAAGAACTTTATAAAAAGCTATTCAAAATAAGTTATAAACCTGAAATCCTATTGAACTCAATTTGCAAGGACTCAATTGAAAAAAATGGCTAAAAAATTTAAATTCCAAAAAAAAAATACAAATCACTGAAGAATGATTTGGAAAGAAATTCATGTTCAAATAAAAAAAATTATTTAATTTTTTTAATTTAATATGGTTAAAAGAAAACTAAGTCTGCTTAGCCTTTCACGTGGAGCAAGGCTTAGTGCATTATGGATTATTACAGTGGATTGATGATTTTTCCCTTCATAATTGCAAGGGAAGGGCTGAGTTTTTTAGGGCAAAATGATATTTTTATGAGATTCAAACGGCATTACCAATTTGTTTGGGGATAGATCAGCCTTTTCATATTTTTAATTAACAATTGAATTACTAATCTACCCTTTAAAAACAAAAATTATAACCTATAGGCAAGAGACATTTTTTATTTTTAATTTTTGTTGAATAATGTAATTATTTATCGACCCTTGCACTTTTGTTTTCTTAAACTGGGGTCCGAGGGTGTTTTTATCATTTCACCTTGGCTTTTATGTAACAGTCAATTAGAGTTAGGGGCAATTGAGTCTTTTAATATATAAAAAATATATTTAAAAAGAAAAAGGTTGCATACGTCGTTGAGTGGGAGAAGCTCGTGCCTTTTAGAAGGCGTGTACGAGCTCCTCCGACTATCAAACACTACCTTCCACGATGGCGTTAAAGCACTGAGAGTAGGGGTGAGTAAAAAAACTGAAAAACAGATTAAACCGGAAAAAAAATAACCGAAAAAACCGAACCGTGAAAAAAAACCAATTAAACCGATTAAGATTTTGAAAAAACCAACCGGTTTGGTTTTGGTTTTATAAACTTGAAAATGAAAAAACAGAATCGAGCTAAACCCAAATAAAAAAAACCAGAAAAAAACTGAGCCAAATCGAAAAAACTGAGCCAAACTGAAAAAATGAAGCCAAACCGATTTGAACCGATTTTGGTCCTAAAAAACCAAACTGAAACCGGTTGATTTGAACCGGTTTTTGTTTGGTTTTAGTTTTGTTTTTAAAATGAAAATTCGATGTTATTTTTTTTGATAAAAACCGAACTGAACCGAAAGTGATCACCCCTAACTGAGAGCTTTCCAGTTATGGCGTGCATGGTGGTGGATGAATGGTTCAGCTTTAATGGGCTTTTTTTCCCTCCTCCCCATTTTCCCTCTCTTATCTTTGGCAAAGTACACAAACTTCCTTTCATTTGTTTTTTTATACAATGTGATCATAATTCTTTTGATTTCCATTTGTTTTGTTAGTTTTTCTCTTATAGGTTTTCTTTTCAATTTCTTTCCTATTATTTGATTTAATTTATTTTTTTAATTTAGATTTGTTTCTTATTTTTTTTATTGTTGTTTATTTTATTATTATTCTTTTCCTAATTCAATTTTATTTTTAATTTCATCTCTCAATACTAATGATTGCAATTTGATATAAATTCGATGGTTGCTGCCTCGACCTAATTTGCCTCACTTCGAATGGATTGATGTTTTTTGAATAAACCTTTTTCGATGGGTAATGAATAAGGTATGAATATTATCTAAACATACCCGAAACCCGCACGAACATAACCCAAATTATATATTTATATTGGACAAATATATTTGTTTAACATTTAGATTTTTTAAATACAATGTGATAAATACATATATTGATATTGATATAAAACACATATATGTGCATACTATTTATTATTTTATAGATTAATACTTTGATACACATACACACACACAAACACACTTTGGATTTATATATTAGTTAATTTATTTTTTATTTAATAATAAATAATTACAAGATAATAAATATCCATGTAGATAAATAATCTAGTCCCTCAATATTAGATATTATAATTTAATCTGAACTCGATGAATACAAACTTGAACGAGTCAATATTTTTTTATGGTTACCTTACCCAATAGGTAATGGATAGGGTATATATATTATCATAATTGACCTGAAACCTGCACAAAATTAACATGAAATGTATATTTATATTATATAGATATATTTGTTAAATATTTTCAATTTTTAATGCAATATGCATTTACATATCTTAATATTGACATAAAATTATAATTTAATACATGTGCACACACTTCAAATATATATATATATATATATATTATTTTAATTTTTATTGAATAATAAATAATAGTCAGATGATTAATACCCATATGAATACCAAAATCCGATTAATAGTTTATGAATATCTAAATTTCTTATCTGTTAAGTAACAAATATAGTATAAATATTAAGAAATCTGACACACAAATAATCATTACAATCCATACTCAACATTTTGATTTGATTTATTTTTGTGTTAAATTTTATTTGCTTTCTTTTTATTGCCTTTTGCTTTGTTTTGGTTCCTTTTTTGACTACCTTTTTTCTCCCTAATTTCATACCATGGTGTTTTGTAATTGAGAATTTTACTTCATTATTTTTTGGGGTTTTCTTTCAATGGGTTTAGTCCTGAGTTCATGACTAAGGTTATAAGTTTCGAATATTAACACAGATTAACCTTAATCTTTTTTTAGGTTTTTTTTTAATTGAATCTGTCTTCTTTTTTTTTTTTCCAGTCTCATCCTTCTATATTTGATTTATTAGCAATTAATCTTCATGTTTTTTTTCACATTCCTTTCTATAGGATTATCTTAATTATATGCTTATGATCACGAGGTTAACATGTTAGCCTAATTTTACTAGGATCATTTGTTTGTTCATAGTTTTTTAAATTTTTTTTAGTTTTGCCCTCCAACATTGGATTATTTGATAATTAAGTTTTCAATTTTCTTTTGACAGGGTTACTTCGGTGTCACGGTCAAGTCATGGGTTTTGCATGCTAACCTGGATGGATTCAGGTTGGTTTTTTAACCTTTTTCTCTTTGCATATTTTTTCATTTTTCATTTCATATTATCGATATTATACGGGTTTATTGACTTGGGTTAAGTCAATGACCTGAGTATCAATTTTATCTTCTTTTTGAAGAATGCTTGCATCGCATTGACTTTCCTTTACTATATAAAAACAATTGGGTTAGCCCATGACATAACGTGAGTCATCTTTCTATTTATAATATAATTAATGATCGTATAGTCCCTTAGATAGTATTTGGTTATTGTCTTGGGATATGATAGACAGAGATAATGGAGACAAGAGACAAGATATAAAAGAAGACATATATAAAATTATGTTTGGTAGTGATGTACAAGACAAATGATTGTTTTTGTATCCTATTTGGTTACGGTGGACAAAAAATAATAAAATATAAAAAAATCTATTTTACCCTTAATATTTATTGTTGTCAAACTTATATATTTTAAAAAATAATTAGATTTTTTTTTTACTTTAATTTATAGTGAGTGTTAAAATTAATAATATTATAATAACCCTAATTATAAAATTAGAACTAACTTGACTAGTTCACTTGAGGTATGAACTAGTCATAGTTTAAGAAAAAATAGAGAAAATATTGACTCAGCTTGACCATTTCAAAAACCTTGGTCAACCTCGGATAAGACAAGGGTTAAAAAACCATTGACTTTCATGATTTTTTTTTGTTTTATTAAAACAAGGTTGCTTTGATTATTTTTAATTTTTTTTAGGTTAGCTGGGTTGACCCTCCTGACCAGTGACTTAAACCTCGCCTCGGATCGACACTTGATTCAAGTTTTAAAATTATAATAATAAACACTTTTATCTATACATTGACTCGGGTCAACCTGTTTTGACTTTCTCAACTCGTGATCTAGGCCTTACCCTGGTCGACCCTCGAGTTGAGTTTTAAAATTATGATAATAATAACTTTTATTCTTACATTGACCCGAGTCAACTTGGGTTGACACTTTTAATCCATGACCCGAGCCTCGTCCCAAGTTGATCCCTGAATCAAGTTTTAAAACTTTAATGATAACCACTTTTATTTTATATTAACTTTCCTGACATATGACTCAGGTCTTATTCTGGTTTGACCCCCAAGTCGGGTTTTAAAACTATGAAAATAATTATTTTTGTCTTTATATTGACTCATGTCAACTATCAACACCACTCGTGACCCGATCTTTGCCTCGTGTCACCCCTTGAAACGAGTTTAAAATCATGATAATAATCACTTTTATTTTTATGTTGATTCAGGTAAACCCGACTAGTGACCTATGTTTTGTCTTGTATCGACTTCTAAGTTGAATTTTTAAATTATGATAATAATTAATTTTATCTTTACATGTCTCAGATAGATAATTTTAGAATTGTGAGTTTTTTACAAGAATATTTTATGAATACAAAATAATAAAATATTGTCTCTAAATACATGAACTTTATATATCTCTTATTTTAAAAATATAAAAATTTATTTTAAAATTATTTTACAAATAAATTTATTTTTATATTTTTGTTAAGATTTTCTAAAAAAATATATATTTTTTTTATTATTTATGTGATTTCTATATAAAACAATGACAAAATACTATGAATGTGTTTGGCAGTGTGGTTGCGGGTGCTTTTGAAATAACTTTTCGTGCTAAAATACATGTCAATGATATTTTTTTTATTTTTTAAAAATTATTTTTGACATCAGCATATCAAAACAATCCAAAACATATAAATTATATTAAATTTTAATAAAAAAAATTTAAATTTTTTAAAAACATAGCCGCAGCTGCATTTCCAAACGTTGCTTATATCATCAAAACTCGCGTTAGGTGTGACGTCAAATAAATAAATAAATAAATAAATTAGAAAAATAGAAAACAAAGGAAAAACGTTATGGGACTCCAAGTGTTGTATAAATTCTAATGGATAAGAGATTTTGGGATCCGGAAGCGTATATCCCCGAGTACACAGCGTCCTGTAAAAGCGAGCCAAAAACGAGAGCCCAAACCATCTCTCAATCTCCACTCAAAACTCGTTTTCCCAACAACTCAGTGCCTGAGTCAACTCGGAAATTAGCTTCTCTGTCCTTCCTATGGTGAGTTTCCAACTCACTATTTCCCTTTTTTTCCATTAATTTTATATAATATTTTCTCCTGAGGCCCTGCCTCAGTAGTTGCAAATTTGTTTCCCAAATTATGCTTGGTTTTAAGTGATTTCCAATTGAGCTTAGAAATCCAAAATTTTCGCATTGCAGTTGCATTTTCTTGCACATAATTAAAGAAAACATAATTTTTTTCTTTTCTGAATTTAGCTTTATTTACACTCGATTAAGCTGCAAAGGGCCAATTTTTTTTTTTTGATTAGGGTTGCTAAACCATGAAGTAAATTGGTTTTGATTGATCACATGTGGAATTTAGGGACTATTTGAATTTTGATGATATCTTTTTTGGAAGCTTAATTAGTTTAGTTTTTATGTTTCAGTTATGTTTTGATGGATAAAGTTTAAAATTTGGAGAGGAAAAGAATTAACTATCTATTGTGTCTTTTTTGTTTATTGTTTTCTTGTTTGGGGTTTTCAGTTCTTGTATTTGAGTTGCATGTGCTGGATTTTCCATGGAAACAGAGGTTGGAGTTGAGGGGAATGATGAAGCTAAGCATAAGGAGTGTGGGATTCGGAAAAGTTCCTCTTCCTTGTCTTCTCCCAAACAGATTTCCGACCCAGTTGTATACAAGCTTGTTCGGGTAATTTCTTTAATTTCTATATTGGATTCTTGTTTTCAGTTTATGCTGTAGACTTATAGTTATGGGTTTTATAGTTTTTAACTATTGGGTTTTTTTTTGTTGATGTGAAGTGAAGAATATTGATGAGGCTTCAATGTTATAGTAAAATTAAGCAGGCACAATTGGACTTTTTTGGGCATAAACATGGAATCAAGGTTGCTTGTTATAGTAATTCTGATTCAAATTAGTAATGAACAGTAAAAAATTGAAAGAAGCTTTTCAGCGTTATTAATCTTTATGAGAAAAATATGCTGCACTGTGTAAACTCATGATTTTGAAACCCTGGTGCTCCTTGGATCGCTTGGTCATTAATTAGCTGAATTTTGTAACCACTCAGTGTATTCTTGAATGTCCTTTGCAAGAGTTTCAACCACACAATATTGGCAAGTAGATGTAACTCTTAAACATTTTATAGTGATGACTTGCTTGAAGACAATGGCTATGCAGGCTGCCTTGTGTAAATCCCATTGCCCTTAAGCTTGTAGAAGCTCCAATTTGATGATTAATAATTCTATAAATGGTGTTTTGGTTAGTTTAGTTGTTATGGCTGGCCACCATATCTAAGCTACTTCTGGGGATTCATATCCATCTGTCTCTCCCACTTGTTTACCTGAACAATCAAGAATTAATCTTTGCATTGGTAGAATTGAATGACATTGGGCATTGCTCAGGTTTCCAGACTGTTTGTTGAGCAGCATCATGTGCTTTTAGCCTTCTATTTTCAACTGTCAATCCTTCTGCTCATATTTTGATGATTTAAACTTTTTTTGTGTTCTGGATGGTTTACTAATTTGCCTGTACAGCTTATTGTGAACTTTGTCCTTTCTTTTTCATTTCTGTTGATGTTATTTTGAAACTGTGGTTATTGTATCAAGGACTTGATTACATGTTAGTTGATTTGGATGAAAAGAACTTACTGAGTTGTGTGATTGATCTCTGTCACAGTAGCTCTCCTGCTATATCATTTAGGAGGTTTTTGTGATTTCTTCTTTTAGTAATCAGTAATGAAATTAAGTAGAAGTGATATCCATTAACTTTTATTCCTGGAAGTCAAACCTATGATGATTGCTGATCATATATGTGTTTTGGTCTCAAACTTTGTTTTTAATTATTTATGTCTCAAGTTGCTTTCTTTATCGGGGTCATTATCTTGAACTTGTGATGGATAAGTCTATCAAATTTGCAGGTGGAAGGAGATGGGAGATTAGTGCCTGCAACAGATGATGAATTTATGGAGGTTGAGAGTCTGCTTATAGATGACAGATGTGGAATGCATGTTGTTGCAGACCCTGGGCAGACTGTAGGGTGCATTTCCAATGAAGGATCTTCCTCTGGGATGGCCCAGTTAAAAAGACTGGAAGGTTTTTTTTTTTTGTTACTACTGCTACTTTGTAGTTTGTATTATATTTCCATTTTCAAACTTAAGGTCCAACAAAAAATTGCATGTAGCCTTACCAGAGGCCATACTCTGTCATAAATGGGCTAATGTTTTTGGGTGTCTCTGTTTTCATACCCTTCATTTGTCAAAAGCCTTTTTTCCTTGGTTTTCTCGTTTTGGTTGTGTTATCTTCTTTATCTGTCCGATACCCTGAGCCAACCCTTTTAAATCTCTTTAACCACAAACCTTCTTTCTAGACTCATCAAGTTTTCAGAATAAACTATTATTTCTATTACCTGTAGGAAAAGATTTCGAACTTAATTTTTGTTCTCTAATAGAGTACATTGTTGCATGGCCTCTTTCACATTCCTTTCTTGTCTAGGGAACTTGTTCCCTATGTCCTCATTTGATTATAATCTGTATATGTTTGTTTATTTAGTTTTTCTTGGGAGTCTGTTCCCATTAGGTTATACATGTTTGTATTCTTGACTTGCTGGTCACCTGGCTTTGTTACTTTTGATCTTTAATATATTCTTACATTTTGATAAAAAAAAAAAAGATTCAAGATCTTTTATCCCTTTCAGTTTGTTCTGTGTCATCATCTTGGGTGATCAAATCATTTTTCTACCTTGAATTTAGGTGATGTTAATTTTTCTTTCTGTCTGTTTCTTATTCTTCTCTTTGTATCTGAATGAACTTCATTTGCCATATTTTTTAACTTAATTTTGCTCTCTAATAGTGTCATTGTTGCATGGCATTTCAATCAAGATCTGGTATCCCTTTCAGTTTGTTCTGTGTCATCATCTGGCTGATCAAATCATTTTTTTTACCTTAATTTTTGTTCTGTTTAATTTTTAGTCTTTGTATGTTTCTTCTTCTCCTCCTATATGTGAATGAACAATATATGCCAGGTTGGTCACAACCAGAAAACAAAAAAGTTGATCCAGATAAATTGAATGGAAGGCTTGAGGTATTGTCTGCCTCCTTTACGCATACCTGTTAGTACTTCCACTTCTCCTAATGCTACTGCTTGTGGCACTGAATCCATTTTTCTCTCAGTTACCTGATAATTGGTGGAACTGTGCTGTAATATTATGTAATGTTGACACTCAATTTTTGAAATTAGTCTAGTCATCATTTTTGTATTCAGCTCTTAAAGATATGTTCATTACTGGTAATGCAGGAGGAAACTTTTACTTGTCAGGGGATTACTTGTGCATAAGTTTAAGGCTTTCTTTTTCTAGTGTCTTGCCCTATCATCTTTTCGCTTGTTTTCATGTCATTTGTGACGTGTTTTTTAAGTTGAGGTCACCATTCTATCGGTGCAGGTTGCAAGACTGCATTGCAATCTTTACTGTTCAATTGCTGTCGCATGGTTCTATGTTAACTCTAAATCACAATGTTACAACCCTTGTATCTATGTTAGATTTATAAGAGTTTGTCCAAAGATGTAAATCACAAGGATCTACTTAGATAGTAAAATTCACTCTCTAATAAATAGTCTTGATAAGAAAGTCTGCATAAGGTTACAGAGTTTGGAATGCACTGCATACTTTTAGGCAGGATAGTGATATTGTAAATCAGGTGTCCATTTGTGTACAATTTATATAAACTCTTTCAGCAGTTAGCTTCCATCCTTCTCTTTGTTTTTCTTTATTTATTATTACTCTTGTATATCAGGTGCTTCTTCCCTGTCCTCTTTTTTCCTTTTTTGGCTGTTTTCTGCTTGTACAATTTTTTGCTACTTTAATTTGGACCATTGATGTCTTGGACCGTCTCGACCTTCAAAATCTCTTGTAGTACATTGAGGAGATGTTGCAAAAGGTGAAAGAGGAAGAGAGGCTCTACATAGCATGTGGATCTCCTGATTGTTCTTCTGCTTATGTGATTGTAGACAGCCAGTGTTCTGATCCGCATGATAAATTGCTCCATATTGATGAGAAACTCCAATGTGAAATTCCCTTGCAGGAACCTGTTCCTTTACTGGCACCAAGTTTGAGTGAAAGCCATTTGAATCAATCCGGGAGTGTTGGGGAGTGCTCTCATCCTCCAGATGAACTGGTAACTGTTGGGTCACCTTCATCTATTACTACAAAACCTGATTTTTCCAGATTGAAGGGGGAAATATGCCTAGACAATCTGTCAATAAAAGAACTTCATGAAACTTTTAAAGCAACATTTGGGCGAGAAACTACTGTCAAAGATAAGCAATGGCTTAAGAGGAGGATTTCCATGGGGTTGACAAATTCTTGTGATGTTTCAACAACTTCTTTTATAATTAAAGATAACAAATTTGTTAAGAAAGGGAATGAAGAAGGCTGTAATGGTATGTATGGTTCCTTTGCTAAGGATCCACCAATTGTCAACCAGAAAGGCTTACCAACTTGCCATGTTGGCCAACTGGATTATCATAAAGTTGTTCCTGAAAGAAGATTGGAAAATCACAACTTAGATGACAATTCTGGAAGTGATGATCATCAAAAAGAACAGAGAGCTGCTAAAAGAGTACGGAAGCCCACAAAGCGATATATTGAAGAACTTTCAGAAGTGGAGTCCAAAGAGTCCAACGAAAGGTTATTGAATTTGGCTAAAAATTCTGGACATGATGGACTGATATCCCCAAAATCTCATGTTAGGCTTGTTAGACATGTTTCTTCAGGAGGAAGAACTGTTATCACACGGCTGGATTCCCTTGGAGGATCTGGGATTCAGGTTCCATGTGTTTCTCGGGTCCGAAGAAGCCGCCCAAGGAAAAATTTCATGGCTCTTCTGGTATGTATAACCTATTGTTCCTGATCAACATGCATGTGAATAGATACTTATTTTTTTTTAAAAAAATTGTTTTTCGTTTTCTGGATACTGTCTCCAATAGATGATTGTTCTTGATTTTCTTTGCTTCCTGCTTGAACTACTTGCTGCATTTTATTTGAAGTATTATGTGGGTTTGCCTGCAATCAAAGCTTATATCTTTGGAGCTGGAGTTGTAATTTCTTTCCTCTCCTTTCCTTTCTTTTGTTGGATTGGGGTGTCAAAAACAATTTTTCACTTAGCAAAGCAGTTTTGATTTGACTGTTGGTGACAGCTTCTAAGCGGAGCAAGTTTATGGGATCGGTGTCGAGCATGGTGTCAATGTGAATCTCTGTGCACGCTCACAAGTGTGTGCATGATTTTTGGGTTGATACTGTTGTTACTTGTCAATCTGCTGTTACCTCTGTTTTCACTAATTTTATTTGTCTGTAGGTTTTATTTATTTATTTTTATAACATGAATGCAACCGTGGTTTAATATGAATGACATTCTGTAGAAATTCAATCCAAGTAGCATGGGCATGGCAGCTGCATTGGTGGAGAAAGCCCTTGATGGTCATGGTTTTCCACCAGATGATGGGAATGAGAGCAGAGTCTTGAAAGCCAGCTCTACCCCTGAACATGTTCATCACCAGGTAAGACCAATTAAATTCTGTCTTGTTAATTTTATAAATAATTAAGTGTAACATAAGGTAGGAGTGGTATCCATTGGTGATATATAATGAGAAAAGGGATGAAGGGGTTTTATAATGCTCTTTAAGGCCTGTTGCTTTTGTCAATGGGGAGATGCCTATTACTGCCTTCCGGACTAAGGGGTGAGTGGACATGAAAAAGGTGTGGATCTTGTCTCGGGGATTAATTTCAGGTTTTGCTAACTGAATTGGAAGTAGCATGAAACATAATAATCTTGGAATGCAGTTCTCTTGGTGCTATGTCAATATTTTAGATGGACGAATGTGGTCAGTCAAATGAGTGATATTCTGCTGGATTGTTTGTTGTTTAATCTGCTGTTGTTCTAGTGATTTTCTTTCATACACGACAGCTGAAATCCATACTGGTTTTCTACATCGCAAGAGAAAGATTATGTAATAACTTCTATGTTTGTGGACTCATTCCATAGTAAGATTATATTGCTGATTGATCTGTGTTTTATTACCCAGTTTGTAGGAGTGCCAGAGAAAGACAAGCAGTTCTCAGTGATGAGTGCGGTTGGCTTGGGAAGTAACACGGATCTGAAATGCATGAATTCAAATGAGGATTCAGATGACAATGTAGTTACTGTTCCTACATCCAAAGGTGGAATTAGAAGGAAACATCATCGAGCTTGGACTCTCTCTGAGGTGATGAAGCTAGTTGAGGGGGTCTCCAGGTATGGAGCTGGAAGGTGGTCCGAGATCAAACGACTTGCCTTTGCATCTTATTCATACCGCACCTCTGTTGATCTCAAGGTATCTCTGTAGTTATTTGGTCCATGTTTCTGTATTTCCATGCAATTGCATCTCCACCAAGAGTTCTAGTTGCCTTGCATCTAGTGTTTTATTTAGATGCATTCTATGTTTTTGACTGAAAGGATATAATTTTCAGGACAAGTGGAGGAATCTGCTGAAAGCGAGCTTTGCACAGACACCTCCAGATACTGGGGTAAGTAATTTCCCTTATTTTTTATTCTCTCTTCACCTATAGGACTCGTTGCTTGTTGATCTGCTCCTCCCATCCTCTTGAGAATCATGATTATTGACTTCATCTTTGAAAAAGAATGACGGTGTTATTGATCGCGTTTCTATGGACTCTAACCCTTATGGTTTTCTGTGGTTAACAATACAGATGAATTCCCGGAAAAATACCGGTGCAATGCCCATTCCCACACCAATTTTGTTAAAAGTGAGAGAGCTCGCAGAGAGGCAAGCACAGGTTCCGCCAAATCTTAGCTTGACCAAGGTGGCCGGGAGTGCTAGGAAAATTGTACATGAAAAACAAACAGGGTTCTTGTAGGCACTATATCTGCTAGATTTCAGCTGTATAAATTCAGATAACCCATGCCAGTTGGGACACCACTGGACTTCTTCTACTGTGTCTTTTATTGGTGGGGTTTGAGTAGCTACTAACTACTACAGTCAGGATTTAGAAATACCTTCGATTATAGACCCCAAAAAACAGAGTGAATTAGTTAAAAAAAAAAGAAAAATAGTTAATCGTGTCATCTTTGGTCTCTGTAAGTAGGGAGAAATGTTATCTTGTGAGCAGAAATAAACACTGGGAAGTTTTTTTCAGGACGTCCTGTTTACAAAATAGCGTGGAATCTTCTCATCGGCAGAACGCAAATTCATCGGAAACTTTAATATACGTTGGTACATGGAAAGCTGCTTTTGATGCGTTGACTTGTGTCGTGTCGTTGCCTGTTAATTTCCGTCGTGTTGGCATATTTCTACTTGTGTTTGTAAGTTAGCAAATGGGAAAGGGGACGGGTAAACCCAGCAGCTCCATCACATTTTAACATGTCTGAAATATATATAGGTCGCTCGCTTATCGGATATCGAAGTTTTCAGAAGTTTTCAGGGTGGAATGTAAGACTGTTTCCTGAAAATCTGATTATTTTTTGGTTTAAAATTAATATTTTTTAATTATTTTAATATGATAATGTATTTTTAAATAAAAAATGTTCTTAAAACAACCGTGCTTGCAAGCCAAAGCCATATATTATTGAAAGAAAATTAGTTACAAACGCCTAGTAGAAAACAACAGCGCCAAAAATCCAGGTGGGGTTGGGTTGGAAGTTTAAAGAAGTCTACAAAATATCTACGTGAATGTATTATTTCAATATGACGTGCGAAAGCAGGTACAAAAAAAAAAAAATAAAAAAAATAAATAAATATATATATATATATATATATATATATATATATATATATATATATATATAGTAACGTGTTTTGTTCATAGGAAAGTAAAGCAATAAAATAAAAAGGAGTGGTGAATTTGTGTGGGTTTTGAATTAAGATGCTTTTAAAAATATCTTGATTTTTTCTTTAGTTTTAAATTATTATTTTTTATGTATTTTTATATTATTTTAATATAATAATATGAAATATAAATTTTAAAAAATAAAAAAAAATATTATTTTAATAATTTTTTTAAATATAAATTATTTTAAAAAACAATGGCATGCTCGCAAACAGTCATCAAGGACTGGAAAGCTCTCTCTTTGTCATCCTATAGAGCCCTATTTGTTTCTTCTTCTTCGCTTGGCGACCTTCTCCAAATACCTCCACTTCCATCTAGCCACTCGTATCTTCTCCTCCACCCTGTTCCGGTGAGTCACCCATCGACGGAGTCATATCTCTCACTCTATCTGTAGCTAACGCAGTTATATTTGCAAATAAAAGATCTTCTCCTTTTATTCTATTCTTTCTGTACTAATTGGTTTCTTTTTTTGCATTGATTATTATTATTATTGATTAACTGGGAGTTTGTGAAAGCTGAAAAAAGCTTGAAACTTTTGTGGTAGTTCTCAATCTATAAAGTGGGTGGCAACTAAGCAAAAATGGGGATCATAGAGAGGATTAAAGAAATCGAAGCAGAGATGGCTCGTACCCAGAAAAATAAAGCCACAGGTTTTGTTTATATTTATTTCTTTCTAAAAAAATCTCATGGGGCTCTTATTGGTATTTGATTTGAGTAATACATATTACAGAGTATCATCTTGGTCAGCTCAAGGCAAAGATAGCAAAGCTAAGGACACAATTATTGGAGCCTCCTAAAGTAATTCAACTCTTTTTTTAATATCGGGATTGATAAATCCTGGATGTATTCGTACCGAATTGCTTGCTATTTTGATGGATTGAATTTTCTTGAAACTTGTATGGTATTGTTTGGGCCAAAAAGGTGAAAATGTGAGCAAATTGTTTTCAACTTATTGTTCTCTTGCTGTTACTAGACTTTGAATTGATATTTGGTTTGTATTTTCACTGTCCTTTTTCATCTTTGTTGACCACTGTTTTACATCTGTCCAGGGCTGCGTTCTAATGGTTTCTGAATCAGGGTTCTAGTGGAGCTGGAGATGGCTTTGAAGTTACAAAATTTGGCCATGGACGTGTTGCACTTATTGGATTTCCAAGGTCTGCTGCCTTTTTATTATTTTCAAACATGTGCACATATGTCGAAAGAATTAAAGAGAAAACTGTACTGTTGTATCCTTTAATCTGCTGCCCACTCTCATTTCCATATGCATGCTTGTAAGCAAACTCAAAACTGCTATGTGTGCAATGTATGTATGTAGGTTTGCACATTTGCACTTAAGTATAACCCAGACATGTTTACATGTTACATATGACAATGCCAGAAAGTGAAGTTGTCCTATTGTGGTTGCAGTGTGGGGAAGTCGACACTTTTAACAATGTTGACAGGCACACATTCAGAAGCTGCATCATATGAGTTCACAACACTTACCTGTATTCCTGGGATTATACATTATAATGATACCAAAATTCAGCTGCTTGACCTTCCTGGGATTATTGAAGGTGCTTCTGAAGGCAAGGGACGTGGGAGACAGGTAAAAGAAGGACCTGCTTATTTTTCTCCTTTCATAGGTTGCGAACATATGTTTATGTGACTGTTGATGAGGGTGAGATGCCATGTAAGTTCAAAAAAGAAAATAATAATAATAATAGATTTTCTTCATAGAAGAGTGCTTTGGTGATCATTTGTTTGATTTTAACTCTTATATCTTTTCTTTGTTTGGGTACATTGAAATAAGAAAACTTTGATGAGATTGTTTTTTTTTTCCTTCTCAGGTTATTGCTGTTTCCAAGTCTTCAGACATAGTGTTGATGGTTCTTGATGCCTCAAAAGTAAGTGTCTGCCTTTTCAGTGTTTTTGCTGCTGATCCCACTGATGAGTGGATATATATTATTCACTTCTTTTAACTGGAAAAACACTTTTTGAGTATTTAATCTGTTTGCTAAATGGTGCAGAGTGAGGGTCATCGACAGATATTAACAAAGGAACTAGAATCGGTGGGTTTGCGCTTAAACAAGATACCACCTCGAGTGAGTTTACATGTTTAGTTTTAATTTAAATTATCTATAACTACCTAAATGGTTACCTTGGCTTGTTAATTTATGAAGTAACTTGAAAGTCATAGTGAAAATGATGTATACACCTTTTTCTCATAAGTGGCACTGGTGCCTCCACTAGTGTTTTTTACTTGTCCATGTTTTGGCATAATTAGGAAACCTCCTCTAGGTCAAACTTTGCATGATGTCAAACTATACTTCGAGTTAGGTATGATTTTGTGTGGCAGAGGTCAAACAGGTGCTTATTTTCTTTCAGTAGCTCTTAGGATTTATGGATCTTGATTTGTTTAATTTTGGCTCTGCATTTCTTTTTCTCTGCCAGATTTATTTCAAGAAGAAAAAAACAGGGGGCATCTCTTTCAACAGCACTTTGCCTCTAACACATGTAGACGAGAAGCTTTGTTATCAGATTCTACACGAATACAAAATTCACAATGCAGAGGTACTTTCTACATTTTGCATATGACATTTATAGTTTTTCTCTCCCCACAGTTAACAAAGTCATAGGATACATATTTTTGGTTTGATAGTTGATTAGACTAAGCAATTGTTTGGTACAGAACAGCTTTTACTGATAAGAATAGTGGAAGTAAAGAGACTTAAATGGGCGACTGGGAGTTGCTATTTTGCTCAATTGCCCATTCCTTTACTTTTTTCTGCGTGTGTTAACCACAAATTAGTGCTTTCCTTACATGTGACAAACACTCGTGTTAACCACTTCCGATAATAAAGGAATTAATGACTTCAATTGCCTACAATACAGAATGATTGTTTCTTTAACGCTATAAATGATAATGAAAGCTTAAAAAATGATTTCCTCTTGAGCTGAATGTTTTTCTTTGCTGCCTGTTTATGTTTAATCTTTGACTTTGGTGTTTTCTGGTGGTATGCTTTAGAGCCTGTTTGGCCTTCTACTTTTCTAGCTTTTATTGCTTTATTTTAATACAAGCAATTAAGAGTACCAAAAAACAAAATGTTTGGTAAGGATTTTAAAATTCAGTTGTTTAACTTTTGAGGGTGGAAGGTGATTTTTATTAAAACAGGTTTAAAAGTATGTTAGTTTTTACTTCAAAAGATACGTGATGTGATGCTTTTTGAGATAGAAGGTTGTTTATTTTATTTAAAAGACAAAAATAACATTAAAGAAGCTTTTTAAAAAAATACCAATGTTGTATAATTTACCTTAATATATAATTTTTATACTAGTGTTTAAAAAATATTATACGATCTTTTGTTTCTTGTTTTTTTACTCATATTACTCACGACTTGATTTTAACAAAGAAAGTATTTTCATGTTTTTAAATATTTTATTTTAATTTCTTTGATAAAAACTTAAAATTATGTACTTAATAGTAATTTTAGTTAAAACAATAACAGTTGAGTGATTTTACGTCCAACACAACCCATCATTTCATTATCAAATAGTTTAGGTGGCTGGAATTTGATTACTTATGGGGAAGAACCATGTTGTGATGACTTTCCTTGTCAGCATGGTTTGCACTTGTGCAATTTTTAATATGGCAATCACAGTATATCTGCTCTATCTTTCACTAGCCCCACAAAACCAGGACACTTATTACTGATGAATTTGTTTGTAGGTCCTATTTCGTGAGGATGCAACAGTGGATGATCTTATAGATGTGATCGAGGGTAATCGTAAATACATGAAGTGCATATATGTCTATAACAAGATAGATGTTATAGGTATTGATGATGTGGACAAGTTAGCTCGCCAGCCAAACTCTGTGGTCATTAGCTGCAATTTAAAGGCAGGTTCTCTATTTTTTGATCTTCAGAGAAATATGGTTCTCCCTTTCTCTCTTCTTTGGGGGTGTGAGGGAGGATAAAGGTCTTGTTTTTTTGTAAACGACTTGTGGCAAACAGCAGAAAGTAACCCAACTCATCGTAATTCCACTTTTTTGCTACAAGATGCTGAATGTCATGAGTTTTGTTGTCTAATGCATCTTACTTCATGCATATGATGCATGTTTTTCTTGCAAAAGCACATTATCATGGCATCTATGCGCATCCAAAAACAATTCCAAGGCTAAGGTGATATGAATAAAATGTCATGTGCTAGTTTCCAATCTGTGAGTGGCTTGATAAGCATCATATGCTTTATTTCTTGTTTCCTGAACAGCTCAACTTTGACAGACTACTTGCAAAAATGTGGGAAGAAATGGGGCTCGTGAGAGTCTACACAAAACCACAAGGCCAGCAACCTGATTTCACTGATCCTGTAGTTCTTTCAACTGTATGTCACAAATTGATCATTTTTTTTCTATTCATCTCACGTGTAATCTATGCTTTATATTTGTAGTCACTAACTTCATGTTGCTTAATTTAGTTCTCATTGTGAATGACAGGATAGAGGCGGGTGCATGGTTGAAGACTTCTGCAATCACATACACAGAAATTTAATCAAGGACGTGAAGTACGTGCTAGTGTGGGGTACAAGTGCAAGGCACCACCCACAGCACTGTGGCCTTGGTCATTCTCTCCATGACGAGGATATGGTCCAGATTGTTAAGAGAAAGGTGAGGCAAACCTCTAATTGGTATCTTGGTCATAAAAATATTCACTGCATGATTCTATATGCCTGTCGGATACTACTCTGTCAATAACCTTTATGATCAGGAACTTTCACACTCCAAGAATTCACCTTAAATCTAATGCCCCTGCTGCACGATTCCATTTTTGTACATTGAATTCATAGTTTTTTTTTTTTTATTTTTTTATTTTTTATTTTTTATCAGGACTCTAAGATGTCTGCTTAATGCTATTTTCATCAGGATTTTCTCTTTTCTTGTCTCTTATGACCAAAAGTTGTATGTTTAGAGAATTGAAAGTTGTGTATTTTGTTATCCAGGAAAAGGAAGAGGGAGGGAGGGGTCGGTTCAAATCACATTCAACAGATCCTGCTCGCATATCTGACAGAGAGAAGAAAGCTCCATTGAAGACATAAGAACATCAGAGGTGTAACCGGAGTACGATATTAAAATATACAGGATATTTTTAATTGTGTACCCTAACTTATATAATGCATTTGTAACTTCCTCTCCTCCTACGAGGAGCATTCCCTTGCTCCCATGGCTTGAGTTTTGTCTTTCCTCGCTCCTTAAATAAACAATCTTGGATGTTCTTCGGCTACCCCTATTAAGTTTGTAAATTTAGTACTAGTCCTTTCTCTTCGGTCATATTCTTCTTTTTTTCTCCCTTGTAACTGCATGTCTAATTTTTTTTCTTCTTCATTCTTTTCAATTTGAGTTCTCTATCATTGTTCCAACTTTAAGCTTAATTTAGCCTAGGCTTGTATTTCTATTGATCAATGGAGGCTGACGTTGATATCATGATTCTTGTAAGCTAAGTTAGGAACAAGTATGTAGATGGGAGTATGTTTGGAGTTTGGACGACTACCAACTCATCAACTCTTCAATAGACGGTCGTAAAAGAAATGCAGGGATGCGAGTGACCATGGAGTTTCAAATAATGCCAACTGTGGCGAAGATGAAACATGTGGCAAAGAATTCAAAAAAGTGCATCGGCATTCTTAGAGATGATTGAATTAGACAAGTTCGTTGGGCAAAATTTGGGACAACTACAAAATCCATAATAGAGTGGGGCAAGTATCGTGGCTGTTGTAATAATTTATCTGACAGTCGTAGATCAAAACTTTAAATGAATCGGACCCTTTTCACAGGCTGTTTTGGTGTGCTTCTGGGCTTAGGCTGTAATGTATCTTGTTTTTGTAAAACAAGTCTAGGTAATAACTGGACGTATGTGAATGAATGCATGAAAAAGGATAATCATGTAGTTTTTTTTTTTTTGCATATGATTCTATTGTAACTCATACCTGCTGATCTTTGATATTTATACTTGTCATTGTTGTTTCATCTTGAACTCGTCATACTGTCGTGGAAAGTATGGTTGCAAACCTACTC
>Ga0325404_1000566_pt1 | contig 37239 bp, 17 predicted proteins | sample PopdelMetagenome_18_FD_205664 | JGI IMG/M metagenome (GOLD analysis project Ga0325404, IMG submission 205664) | Populus deltoides microbial communities from Bellville, Georgia, United States - Xylem-Control-R1 | ecosystem: Host-associated > Plants > Phyllosphere > Stem > Wood/Secondary xylem...
CTCTTTTTGTGTGGGGACTCTAAAAATAGGTAGCAATAGTGTACATCAAATGTTCAAAGAAAACTTCATTTCCCTAAAGAGATAGAGCAAAATGATATATAAGGTAAGTAACACTCACAATCTTATATCAGTGAGAAGAGGACACCGAGAAAATGACCAAAGATTGGTTGAGCAGGTTCAAAAACATAAAAATCAAAATTTGATAGTATATTTTTTACTAAAGAAGGCCTTGTTGGCAAGGAAAATTCAATTTGAGGAATATAAATTTAAAATTGAATGTTTAAGGACTCAATTAGATTTTTTTTGAAGGTTTAATTGAATTTATAGAGAGTTTAATTGCAAGAAAATTAATTTTTAAGTCAATTTAGGTTTTAATTAGAAGAAATTAAAGTTTAGGAGTCGAATTACAATTTATAAGAGTTAATTTGGTTAAATTGAGGGTTTAATTGCATAAATATTGAAGTTTGATGGACAATTAGGAACTTGATTGAAGAAATATAAAATCAAACCAAACTAGAAAAGGCATGTGAATATAGGGGCTAAAATTGACCAAATCAAGGGTCAAATTGAAGAAATCAAAAGTTTGTCGATCAATTGAGAGTCAAAATGCACAAATTCAAAACAAAGGACCAAAGTGAAAAAGACGACCAACTTCAAGGCTGATATTTGAATTTGACAAGGAAGCAATTGAATTGATTCTTAAAATCAAAATCTAAATTGAGAACTTGATTGAACAAATTGAAAATTGAATCATTTGGAAATATAGTTTTTTTTTGCGCCATTCTATTTAAATGAAACAACGCATTTTGTACAAAATGACTCTGTTTTGTTTACTGGTATAAGAAGGAAAAAAAAAGAAAGACTGATTGAAAAAAACAATGTTGTTTTGATGGCATTGTTTGTCATCTTCTTCCCCTGGATGCACTGCAGGCAGGGAAAGAAGGTTTTCTTCCCCTTCTTTGCAGCGTCTCTCTCCCTCCCTCACTTGTCTAAAAACCCCAACACAACCTACTCTTCTTTTGGCCTACCATAGAGACAAAAAAAAAAAACATAGAGGACAAGCACTGTGGGCAGCTGCACAGTCGCCGCCCAAGCCACCCTACCCCTTCGGCATGACTGGACAAGGGTAAGGTAGTTCTCTCTCCCTCTTCCTCCTATAAATACCCCCTCACTAGGAGGGGGTGACCAAAAAAAAAAGAGGACATAAGGAAAGAAAAAAACAAAAAAGGAAACATAGAGGAGGACGAGAAAACAAACGACAAGAGAGGAAAAACAAACGAAACATAAGAGAAAAAATAGGGGAAAGTAGAGAACGAAAACAAAGAAAGAAGAAAGGAACGAAAAGAAAAGGATAAAAAGAACACAAACTCCCCGGCCTCTCACCATCCACTTCGCTTTGTTATCTTCGTTGTTACGCCTGAAACCATCACCAATTTGACTCATCACCGCCACAACATCGACATAAGCCATCATTAGGCCAGTTTCCCCCTCTTCTTCTTTTTCTTCACCCCCCACCTCATCTTCATTGTTCTGCTAGTGAACAGTGGAGAGATCCCAACTGTTCACGTAGCATGTGAACAGTGGAGAGCTCATTGTTCATAGATTGGACCAGTGCAGGCCCAGACCAAATTGGATGGCCAGGTCCGGCCTAATCCCTTTAGAGAAGAACCTGTTGGGCCAATATCGACCCAACCCCTATTTTGGGTCGATATTAGCCCAACTCTTTTGGGCCAACCTTAGCCCAACCATGATGGGCTCAGCCCACATAACTGGGTCGGGCCCATCCCAATATATTTGATTATATAATTATAATAATATATAATATTATATTATATATTAAATAAAAACAAAAAACAAAAAATTCCAAAAAAAATTAAATTCTTTCAAAAAATTTATGATTTTCTCGTGTATTTTTCTACTAATTTTGCTTAATATTGATTTGTATTTTTACACTGTAAAGATAAAAATCCAGTATTAAAATACCTGGTTTCCTCTGAAATATTGCAAAAATATATATAGAAAAATAACAAAAAAAATATCTTGTTTTCATGCATACGACAAAGTCTTTCAAAAATATAAAAAAAATTCATATCGTATTTTCATACAAAAAATTCAAAAATACAATGTATCAACCAGTTTATTAAAGCCATGAGAACTAGGCCCATATTTGAAAAATACTAAAAAAATATTTTGTTTTCTTTTAGTATTTGGGATTACAAACTTATATGTAAGACATATTTCTTATATTAAATAAAAAGATAGTTCTTTTATTTTTTATATGGACATTAAAACGGTTAGGTTTTTACCTGATAAGATAAAGATCTCTTTACTAAAGATGAATTTTTCTTAAACCTTATACAGACCAACAATTAGAAAACACAACAATACTTTAGTTATATTAGACAATTAAACAATGCAGTTTATCTCAGGTAAGGCGTATTAGGGGTGTTAATACCTTTTCTTTACGCAACCAGTCTTCGTGATTGATGTATAAGACTAGTTAGAGTTTCTAGTAACCAAAATACTAGGTGGCGACTCTCATTCTCTCTTTTCACTAATAAAGAACAAGAATTCCTTGTTCTTTCCATTCCATACCATACCATAAATTTCAAGAGGATGATCACCGTGACACCACATTTGTGTAACAGAATGACGGCTCCATTAAGGATTCCGGTGGACTAAGCTTTGTTTTTTTCTATTTATTGTGTTTTATTGTTTGGTTTGTGTGCTTATTGTTAATATACATTTCCTTTATTTATTTGCTTCTACGCTTTTATTTTGGTACATATTATGCACACATATATAAAATTGTCTAGTGTATCATATGTCTTAATTTTTCAAGCACACACAAGCTTTTAAGTTAGGTAGAGGATTAGTGGTCTACCCTATGACTATGGGTCAAGGTTCAGATGCGTGAAACATCCAACTCATATCTAAGTGTCTGCTTGGTAATGGTAGGCATACATGCTTTAATCATTTCTCACAACGCCGTCATTTTGTTTTTACGAAGAGCGTTACTAGACAGATTTGAGACCCTGAGACCAAGGAGAAAACCTACACATACTCACTTAATGAATAGAACATGTCCTTAGGTTGTTTGTGCTACCTTCATTTTGCATCAAGGTAAGCCCTTCTTGAAGTATATTGAACTTAGGACTTGCAGGTGACATAATGGTCATCACTCAGGAAATTTTTGTTGTAGAATTTGGATAAGAATCAAATTCTTATTTCATCATGCAAGAGTTACGACCATGTGTCACCCCTTTAAGGGCAAGTTCATCTTATAAAAACATGCTCATACATTTAACATGCATGCTCCCAAGTTGAAATGTAGGTTCCCTCACCTAAGGTCTACCACACCTGACCGAGAGAAAAGATGGAAAATGAAGAAAGAGCTCAGATAGAGGCTCATTATCAAAAGAAAATTGAGAGCATCAGAGGTGAAGTAGTTAGACTCACATATCTTTTTAAACAAGTATTAAGCTTCAAGAATGGAAAGAAAATGTTTGCACAGCCTCCTGTGATAACATCATCAGTCTACGTCTCTTGCACATCTTAGAACTTGGGGGCAAACTCAGTAACTAGGCATCATTTTGTCCCTTTTGCCCATCCAAGTCAAGTTCAGATCACTGTGGATCCAAATACAAAAGGACCTTCTAAAAATAAGTCTACTGGTCCCACAAACTATGATAAATAGGTTGCCCTAAAAGAGAGATTGAGAGTAGTTAAAAGAAATAATGTGATTTACCCTATGTTAGCAATTGAAGTTGTTTGGTTCCAAACATTGTGGTGCCGAAGGAGTTTCGAGTGTCGGACTTCATCAAGTATGTCGGATTAGAATGCCCTAAAACCCATCTTCAATCATACTACAACAAGATGGTTGAAATGATCCATAACGATAAGATGCTGATATATTTTTTCCAAGATAGTCTCATTGGATCTGCTTTGAGCTAGTACATGAGACTAGACAATACCAGGATCAAGAAATGGAAAGACTTGGCAGACGCCTTCTTGAAATAGTATAAATTCAACCTGGAAACTACTCCTAATAGAATTAGCTTGATGGTTATGAAGAAGGAAGACCAATATCAAGAAAAATATTGCTAATTGTTAGTTATTCGCACTAATTAGAACACGCCAACCCATATCAAGAAAACTATTAGCCAAATAACATGATTCACTTGATAATTCACAAAAACTAATTTGAGGGTATTTTGATCTTTTCTCATGATCTATTATTAGTTATTAAAGGATTGATTGGGAGTGATGTATTTTTTTAATTGTTGTTAAACACAATAAAATGATTTAATTACCTTTTATGTCAAAAAAATTTAAACTACCAGGGAAATGTATTTGTCTTTCAAACACAGTAAAATAACAACTTTACCCTATAAATAAATAAATAAAATTAAAACATGAGGAGCTTTTTGGTCTTTTCACTATGGTTTTTTTTTGTTATTACCGATGTCATAATCCATTTTTTGGTTATTCCCCAAATTCATTTATTCTCTTCCAAAAAACAATTCAAACTAAAAACAAAAAAAAATCCAAAAAATAATAACAGTAAGAAGAGGATGTTCGAGCGCCCAGAAAATGGCTAGAAATTGGTTGAGAAGGCTCAAAAATTCAAAGATTAAAATTTGACAGTATATTTTACAGATGAAGAACCCTGTTGACAAAGAAAAATTCAATTTGAGGAAAAAAAATCCAAAATCAGATGTTTATGGACTCAATTAAATTTTATTGGAGGTTTAATTGAATTTATATAGGGTTTGATTACAAGAAAAATTGATTTTTAAGTCAATTTAGGCTTTAATTGGAAGAAATTAAGGTTCTGAGGTCAAAGTATAATTTACTAGAGTTGATTTGGTCAAATCTAGGGTTTAATTGCATAGATATTAAAGTTTGATTGCCAATTAGGGACTTGATTGAAGAAATCCAAAACCAAGGACCAAATTGGAAAAGGCGCGTAAGTAAAGGGACTGAAATTGATCAACTCAGGAGTCAAATTGAAGAAATTGGAAGTTTATTGATCAATTAAGGGTTAAATTGCATAAATCCAAAACCAAGAACCAAAAGGAAAAATGCACCGAAATCTAGGGTTTAAATTGAAGTTCTTCATGGGTAAAATTGAACAAAATTAAAAATTTGAAGCCAATCAGGGGTGTAGATAGAAATAAATCACAAATTGAATGACTAAATCGTAAGATTCTATTCATCTTCTTCTCCAGCGAGGCTGGTTGCGTGGCCACCTTCCCAAGGCATTTGGCACCTCATTTCTTCACCAATTGGATAAAACGTACACACAAACGATCCTGTGATACCTAACTACACGCTAGTGTAAGCTGTTTGGGCTGATCGAGGCTGCAGAGGCCGTGGCACCGCCCCAAAGTGGCCAACCCGACCAGCCATTTTTCCTGCAAAACTGATAGTTCATCATTGCTACTTTGAGCCAATGGTTGGGATGCTTTCAAGTCGAATCGAGGGCTGAGATTGTGCACCAAAAGAGACAAAGTGTCTCTCTTTCACCGCATATAAATAGATTTTATCTTCATGCTCAGGGGGTGGAGAAATTTAGGTCCAAAGATAGCCAAAAAACCAGCCTCCCTAACCCGGTTTCTGCTGCTAGCAAAACCTTTTTGTTTCTCTCTCCATCGTGGCTTCTTGCCACAACCACCACCACCACCAGTCTGTCCACCTCCATATCCACCAACCCAGATCTTTATAGGAAGCGGATCCGCCACCGCGACAGTCACCATCATCAGCCTCTGCAGATTTCTTCTCTTTTCTTCCTCTTCTTGCAGTAACCATCGTCTGCCACTGCAGTAATACCACCGTCACCACTCCACCGTCACCACCACCACCAGCCACTGTCAACTCAGCTACCAAAGCGCCTCCATTCCAGGTGATTCTCGTCCTTTCATCTCTATTTTCCCATTTCATTTCCTTGCATGCAGAATGTGCACTGTGCACGTTTCTGCAATGCAACGCAAAATAATTACCTAGTTACTATGCATGAGCACAGTAACCGGATAATTACATTTGGCTAGTTATTATGCATGGCACAGTAACCAGTCCGGGTTGGATCATCAGCCCAGTCCACGCAGCTAGGTTGCGTCCAACCTAATATAAGGTAGTTTGTGTTTTATTCTGGTCGGTCCCAACCCGATTTTGTTTCAGGTCCAGTCTGTTCAAAAATTTACAAAAAAAATACATTTTCAAAAACATCCATGATTTTCTTGCATATTTTTCTATCTATTTTAATTAATATCGGTTCGTTTTTTATACCGTAAAAACACAAATGCGGTTTTAAAATACTCAGTTTTCGTCAAAACTTAAAAAAATATTTTTTTTTCATGCATACAGCCAAGTCTCTCAAAGAAAAAATCACATCATATTTTCATAAAACAAAAATTTTAAAAATATGTATTAGCATGCATCTTGACTTTAATAACCAGTTTATTAAAGTCACAAGAACTAGGCCAATATTTCAAAAAACATCCAAAAAAATATTTTGTTTTCTTTTAATATCTGGGATTAAGAATTTATACATAAAATGTACTCCCAATATTAAAAAGGTAGTTTTTTATTTGACGTTAGCACAATTAGGTTTTTACTCGATAAGATAAAGATCTTCTTACCGATGAAGACTTTTCTTAAGCCATAGACAGACCAAAAATTAGAGAACACAACAAAGACCTTAGTTTTTATCAAACAATAAAACAATGCAACTTACCTTAGGTAGGGCGTATTTGGGGTGTTAATACATTCTCTTTATGCAAACAGTCTCCGTACCCAATCTCTAAGACCTGTTAGGGTTTCTAGTAACCAAAATACTAGGTGGCGACTCCCATTCTATTTTTTCCACTGATAAAAGACAAGAATTCCTTATCTTTCCATAGTTGCCAAGATAGACACTCCACACCTGATGAGGGTGGTGGCGATCGTCGCGACACCGTATACGTGCGATAACCGGTTTTATAACGGGTAATTTAGTCTTTTTGCATAGATTAAATATTAGTTTATTGGGAAAAGGTGTAGGAGCATAGGAGGTGTTCCCTCACTTTGTGTGGTGCCTCCCAGCATCCGTAAATACCCTTCCACCGTATTGTTGGAAGTGTCGTTTTGTCCTCTTTCTATTTGTGTGGCGTGTGTCAATGTTGGTAAGGCGGTTTGTCACCGATAGACTTTTCTTTTTTTTCATCTTTTCTCTCTCCTCTGTTGAAAAATTATAGCTTGACCATCTTTATTATTAGTATTTCAACTTCATTCATCATTCTTTTGATTTCTAATTTTTGTTCTTGATGTTTTGTAGAAGTTTTATTTTTTTTCAAATTCATCCTTCAATCTAAACTTTTTATATATTATTTTTTTCAATTTGATTCTCATTCTTTTAATTTTTTTTTAGCCTTTTGTTAAATATCTTTTTCTTTTCAATTCACCCTTAAATCAAAAATTTATTTGTGTTATTTATTTCAATTTTGATCCTCATTCTTTTGATTGTTTTTTTTTCTCATTTCTTAAAATTGATTTTTCTTTTTAATTTCACGTATTAAATAAGGATAAAATTTATTTTGTATTTCAATTTTCATCTTCATTCTTTTATTTGCTATTTGTTTTTCAATTCTTTTGTATAATTAAAAAAAATTCAATTCCATCCTTCAATATTTGATTGATTAGGAATAGAGTTTCATGATTTTTTCAGTAATGGTGCTTATGGTCTAATTAATGATCTGGGTCACTGGTTTGAAAAGTTAATGAGGGTTGACATTGATTTTTTAAAAAATATTGAGACGACATTCTATTGGATCTATCAGGGTTTCGCGACCTAACTCATCAAGCATGTAACTCATCAAGTTTTAAATTTTTCTTTTGAGATTATTTTTTAGTTGCTTGTAAATTGAACATCAATGCAATGTCGGGATGTTTATTTCAGATCTTAATAATTTCACAAAAAACAAATTGAAATAAATTATAAAACTCAGTTCCTAATCAACTGAAGTTAATGAGTTAAATTCGTAACTCGAAACATAGACTCAATTTGGTTCACTAAGGTTTTTTATAAGTTTTATTTAATTATATGATGAAACCGAAACAAATTATGTTTCTCAATTAAAAATCAACAAATTATTAAAAGATAAAATTAAAAATAAATTTAGCAAGAAAAATCAATAAAGATCTAATTATGATAGATCAAATTAGGGGGAAATCTAATAAACAAAAAAGAAAGAAAAGAAAGGCCCATGTATGAAGGTCTGGTTGGCCCAGCACCCCTCGACCTCCAAATAAAAGGTTGAGAAATACGGGTCTGGGGTAGCTCAAGTATCTAAGCCTTCTAAACTTTTTTCTTTTTTTATGACTAGTGATTTAAAAAAAAATAGTAGGCGACGCATCACCTACTCTTTTCAAATTTCAACAACTAGAGGTCACAAAAAAATCAAGTTATGGGTGTTTTACATTTAAAAAATCTATTTTTAATTTTTTTTTTTACCCAAAAATACTCTAGAAAACTAAATAAAATCATCTGTCTTTAAATAATATAAAAAATAGTCCAAAAATTAAAAATCAACCTAAAACCCAAAAACTTTATGGGTTAGATCTAAAAGCAATTTCAAGATGAAAAAATATCTTAATAAAACTTTTCTCCAAACAGTATAATTGTCAACTGAAATTCTATTTATTATTATAATTCGATGACTTTCTCTATGTTATAATAAAAAATCAACTTAAAACCCAAAATTTTTATAGGTTAGATCTAAAAGCAATTTCAAGGTGAAAAAACATCTTAATAAAACTTTTCTTCAAATAGTATAATTATCCATTGAAATTCTATTTATTATTATAATTTAATGACTTTCTCTGTGTTATCTAAACCTAGAAACCAAATAATAGAAAAATAAAATTTTACACCATAAATGAATTTTGAAAAAGGTAATGGGACAAAAAATTGGTATGTTAAAACCAAAGTCAACTTTTTTATTCAATTTTAAAATGACCATCTATTTTGTTTATATTTTTCATTTTGATCCCAAACTTTCAATTTTACCCTTCTATAACAGGGAAAAAAAACAATTCACCTTCAATTTAGCTACGCAAGGATGCAATCAAAAAGCCAAAAAGTTTGGTGACCAAAACAAAAAAAAAAATCACTATAAAATGTGAGATGAGTTGTAAGCATTGGGCTCCCTCGCCTTTTAGTATTTCCTATAATAGTTGTTTTTTATTCGTCAAATGAAAAGCTAATAGTCAGCACGTTAAAGTAAGAGATAAAATGAAGTTCTCGGTGGATTTGTTAAGGAAAAAAAACGCAAAAGAAAAGAATTAATGTAAAGGTGAATATTCCAATTTAAAATAGAAAAAGGACACTTCGAGTAATTTTTTTCTCAAGTTACAGGATTTAAGGAGATAATAATTAATATGCTCTATATCCCTAAAAAAATGGATAATTAATGGAGTTTTTAAATGTTGTTCTTAAACGGTTAGTTTTACCCATCAACCAAAAACACAAAGTTCCATATGATGCAGCTCTTGAAACTTTTATACCGTCTGTGCACATGAGACTTTTATACCGCAAAATAGATTTGTTTTAAAAAAAATCTCCAAATCATTCAACTCACAGTCAAGAACTGAAACAAAACTACATCTGCTGTAATTAATGAGTATCGTGTAGCCTGTCAAGCCCTCCTCTGCGGCAAGTGTCCGATGACAAATCCAAATGATAATTAATCAGTTTGGAGCCAAGAAAAACACTACAAAAAGTTGACAACACAGCCACCTCTACTGCAAATCTCAAAATTTCAAACACCGGAAGTAGCTGCAGTAACAAAAATAAGATTAAATGACAAATGTTAAGCACTACGCAAAACGAAAGTGTTACTGACACATATCTCTAGTCTACAAGAGGATTGAATTGTGCTTCACCATTATGCCAGTAGGTGCTTTTAGTAGTTTGAAATAGAAAAATGAATGCAGTGGCATTCAAGCTACATGCAGTGAAAATATTATGTGCTGAGAAGAAAGGAGTGACCATGCAAGAGGAATTAAAGAAAGCAACAATACAATGCGAGTCAAGATGAGAACAAGTACCTTTAGCAGGATCATCCTGAGGCTTCATGGCTGGGAAGAGAAGCACCTCCTGCAACCCAAAAAGCAAGCAGAAACGATGAGTAATAGATGAAAATTAAATCCCCACACTGACATGCTACTAGTGTGGGAGCCAGCGCTGGCATGCAAACATAAGGACACACACCCACCCAAAAAAACATGGGGGGGGGGGTTATGGCACAAACCTTTATATTCTGTGAATCAGTTAACAGCATAGCTAACCGATCAATGCCTAGTCCCCATCCACCAGTTGGTGGCAATCCATATTCAAGAGCCATACAAAATGTTTCATCCAAAGCCATTGCTTCATCATCACCTGATTGTCGATCCTGAAATTTGGAAACAAATTGCTGTAAGGCATAATTTCCAGTCACTACTCTAAAATTACAAACTGCAAAATGAAAATGTTACCTTCAGTTGTGCTTCAAATCGTTGTCGTTGTACTACAGGATCATTCAATTCAGTGTATGCATTGCAAAGCTGCTCGGTCACAAAATATCAACCATATACAAGCACAAGTCAGGGCATAAGTAGAAGATAAATCAAAAGAAACAACAAGCATGAATAATGTAGTTGAGCAAAATACTTCATGCTTGTTGACAAACAATTCAAAGCGTTCAGTCAAGCCTGGTTTCGATCTATGCCACTTAGCCAACGGACTCATAATCTCAGGATGGTTGATGATGAAGGAGGGGTTTACACAAGTCTCTTCCAGAAAGTGTCCCACCAGCTGCGGATACAGAAGAAACACCAAAAATTACAATATCATGAATCTTAGAAAGTTCCCAGTCCTTTTTATGCTTGAAGAAACTCAGCTTTGACCTTAAAAAATAACTCAACATCAATATAACATGCTACATGATAAGTATGCTCTATTTACACAGGATGCACCAAACTGTAAATTTGATTCGAACAATCAATTGTGTCCAAAAAAGGAGAGCATTAAACACGAACGTGTACATCTGCACGCACTAACTATGATATGGATGAGAGCACATGTGAAAACAGTAGGATAGAAATGATAACACAAATAGAATGAAATGCTTTCAAACACACACAAGTGAAGATATGAATGAGAACACAAGTGAAAACGGTAGGATACGAATGAGAACACGAATAGAATGAAACACTTTCTAATGTTTCCCTTTCATGATTAGACAATTTATCTAACAGTTGACGTTTAAAGAGATGGGGAAGAAGAATTACTTTGTCTAACAATCGAGTTGTCGTTTGAGGAGGGGGGCACTTGACCTCAAACTTCTCACATGCAGCCACAAGATACTTGGTAGCTTCATCACTGGAAAGGTCCTTGGGTATATTGAGGTTGGCCATCTTCTCCAACTCCTCTATCATGTCAATCCGTCTGCAACAGTTAAAAACTGTTATTTCCATCATCCACAAATTCTGTCAAGAGTTCAGACTATGCCATGGATGAAAAGTGACATCTCACCGACCTAAACGGTGGTGTAAAGTCAATCTCAATTGGATCCTTGTCAAGCCCATTTGCATGATATTTAATTTTGTAGCCACCTGTAAGTTCCTTGACCATGCCTGTTTTAAAAAATACAAGTATTTTAGTTAAAAAAAAAAAGTGGGAGACCAGTGTGAAAAAAGAATTTTGCAACAACCAAACATTCACTCTTACCACTCAACATTTTCTCAGTGAGTTCCATCAAGTCATTGTAGTCAGCATAAGCCATATAGAACTCACAGGTTGTGAACTCAGGATTATGTGTCAAATCAATACCCTCATTCCTAAATTGTTTTCCAATTTCATAAACACGATCAAGTCCACCAACAACTAACTCTTTAAGATAGAGTTCAGGTGCAATGCGCATGTACAGCTTCATGTTCAGATCATTATGATGAGTTTTGAATGGACGAGCAGCAGCACCACCAGGAATCATATTCATCATTGGTGTTTCAACCTGAATACAAAGGTTGAAATAATCAGCAAGAAAGAAATAATTACATGAGAGAGAAAAATCAAGGTAGAAGCTTTCAAAACAACAAAATAGAAGACTGACCTCCAAGAAATCAAGATCGTCAAGAAAGTTCTGTATGTATTTAATGATTTTAGATCTGGTCTTGAAAATTTGTCGAACCTCTGAATTCAACATTAGATCCAGATATCGTTGACGATAACGTGTTTCCTAGAATGAAACAATAAAATAAATAAATGACCACTCCAAAGAGGGAAAGGAAATTGTTAAGACCCATCCGTGGATGCTAATCTTGGATTAGAAATAACAGAAAACATGATCTTATCAGTTTCCCAAAAATATCATATTCTGTCACCAGAGAATAAAAGCAAGACACAAAAAAATTCCCCCCAGAGCTAAAAAAAAAATATAATGATTTTATTGTGTTATTCTCAAGAAAACACTTCCATAGTTTCAATTCCATTGCTACTTTGAGCCAATATTCAAGCTTTACAAGACAGCTAGTTATGCAACTCCAGCTGACATCATTACTTGTAAGGCTAATTTAACTATCGCCAGCATTAACCAAAAGGTCAGCTTCATCCATTATCCCTTGTAGGAACATTCTTCCAGTCTGACAGTAATATAGACAACAAAACTAATCACTCAAGCAGTAAATGTCATTGACAAGCACAACAAGGTGATCTTGGTTAGGGTGACTTGTTCATACAACAGTTAACAAATATCTGAGAAGATAAGAGGCCTTATCTTTTAAAACAGACTAATTTCTTTAGGGTAAATACCTGATCTTTTAAAATATATGCTTCAGGGTTCCTGACAGATCCTGGGGTCCAAACCTCAGATTTCTGTAGAACAATATAATTCCATCACAATATAATCTCAGCCCAAAACAACTGAGTAACAACAAAAGTTTCTAACCTTTGCACTGGCATCCGAGCCAGGACCAGCTTTCTGCCTGGGCATCATATGCAGACAATGAGATAAAACCATGAAAGATGTTGGAAAGATGCTCAGCTCTCCCCTTTTGGTTTTTCCTATATTAGAAGAAAGGAATTCATTACAAATGATAAAAGGATTAATTTTCTAGCAGGTCTATATTTTAGATGGAAAAAAGAATAACAAAAAATCAGTATAGCATAGCATCTGTAGCAAGATGACACCAGAAAACATTACTAATTCATTCTGACTTCAAATAGGACAGAAAGGAGCAATATTTCTGGAAATGCTTCAATATAACAATCAAAATGGTCCATACAGCAAAAGATTCTCTCTTCTCAAGTCTTGTTTAGTTGGATCTATCTTTGATTATTCTACTGGTACATTGATAGAAAGATACAAATGAATTCCCATGTCTGCAGAATTCAATGCACAAGCATGCACACAATAACAATATACTTGTCATATACAGAGAGTTTGTACTTTTTATTACATTTTCTAAACTTGAGATATTGGTTAGTTTGATTGTCATAAGATTCAGCTTGAATTCTTTATCAATGAAGATGGTAATATCTCAAATGTTTCCAAAAATATTCTGAATGTCTTGGAGATGATTACAAGTGCAGCTATCCATTCTCACCTCACTGTACACAAGAAATTGTGCTTTTTAGCACGCACATATAGATATGCATCGAACAGCAATGATATCTTGTGAAAGAGGTCATCATTGAAGATTGACTAGCAATTCTTCTAAACTAGGTTTCATGTACTTTCCTTCAGCAAGAGAAGACGGAGGGAACGGCTTAAACAATGCTATATCACAATTGAGGTCCAGTTTCTTATCATGATTACTAAATATCATAAAGAATCAACCACTACAAGTTTTCAACACAGTTTTTGTTACAAGAAAGAGTTGCATCCCCTATGAACCTTGATACAATGTTCAATAGCTATTGGGGGACCTTCAGTTGCAATTAGGTCAGGGCAAAGAAAAAGATTCTGTTAGATAGTACAAATATAGAGGGTGAAATATGACTCACATTAAGTTATTTATTTGTTGAAAATATAAGATAAATGGGAAAGCACAGCATATTAACTAACACTTGTAATAACCCAAACCTGGAAATCCAGTGATACCAACAATATCACCACGCTTCACGCTGGAATGGAGCTTAGAAAACTCTGCTTCATCGAAACCTGACTTGCTGAAATTACAGAAATGAAAATTTATCCATTTGAATGAGAAATGAAGCAAAGAAAGGAATAGAAAAGAAAACTGGGGTTGGGAGACACAGTAGCATATAAGAAATCACTCAAAGATATCTAGATGGGGTGGACAATACAATAATTTAACTCCTAAAGCAAGTATGGCAGTCCCGAATAACAAAAATATAAATTCGCACTTCTACTTCAATATGACTTGTGAATGTATGAAACAGTCTATATGCAACTGTACAAAGATCTGATATGCATATGATCTGAAAAAAGTATAACATAAAAGCATTAAAATCAATAAAAATTGTGGTTTGTATTCATGAAGTAGATAAAGGATGCTAGACATAATACAAAAGTACATGAGTTTGCATTTAGAAGTCTGTTGACGAAACGCAACAACTAAGCATGAACATGTTTCAACTAACAAACAAACATATTGAAAAAAATCACAAGATACCTTGCATCAGCCATCACTTGGACCTTAGCACCAAGACCATGCAGATCATAAAAGAACAACTTTGAAGAGGAAGATCTTTTACTCATTATTCGACCTAGTAAAACACGGAAATAAACAAATTCAACAAAATGAAATATGAGAACAAAGAATTACGTAAAACAATAGAGCAAAAGTATTTGTGTTCAAAATTACCAGCCAAAGACACAGAGACATCCTCAAGATGCTCTCCATTGCTTAACCCCCCATACTTGTCAATATATTCAGGGATGGACAGGGTAACAAAAAACTTATGAGGGTACATATTTTTCCCTTCTCCCTTCTGAGCATCAAGATATTTCAGCCTATTTTCATAATATTGCTGTAACAAAAATCAAAACAAGAAACCAATTCAAAAATTAAACCTTAACAAAACTTTATTTCTATACTCATCAAGTGCAAACAAGATAAAGCAAGAATAAAAGAGTTAAACCGTGGGATCCATGTCTTCATCATCGGCTGCCGCTGCAGATTTCTGAACCTGGGTGCTGGCCTTGGCAGCAGCCTGCAAAATTGAGTAACATTGTCAAAAGACATATTAAAAAAATATAAAAAAAATAATAAATAATTATAATTGCTTAGACCAAACAAGCATAAATAAATAAAATCAAAAGGTAAAGTCTTAATTCCATATTTGAAAAGAAAATGAATTCTCAATAGCATTACAAGGGGAGAAAAAAGGAAAGGAAGGAAGAGAAAAGGAAGGAGACCTGTCTAGCTTTCTCTTCCTCTTTTTGGCGTTTCTCTTCTTCTTTCTTCTTATTCTTTAATTCCTTCTTCAGTGCACTGCAAGAGTAACAACATACCCAAAAGCCACAATCAATCCATCACTGAAAAAAAATAAAAAACAAAATTTTCAGTAAAAACAAATGAGAGAGAGACTAACTTTTTGCTTATGGTTTTATCGCCGGGAGCAGAAGCGTCGGTCTCCTCCATTGTTAAATCAGACAGAGACAAGGCACGCAGTTCAGCTGTTCGATAGAGTGAGGGGGGCGACTGACTGGTTGTGTTTAGTTATTATTGTGGTAATAACGCTACCTTAGATAGCTAGGGTTTTGATAAGGGCTCTGTCTGGGTTCATTTGAGGTTTTTCTTTTTAAAAAGAATAATAAAGAAAGTACCATTCTATTTTGTTTATTTCAGTTTTAAAATTGTGGATATCTATCTGATTTCATTTTTAGAATCTAAAACATAAGGTAAATTACAGTATAACATTGATAAATTAATATTTAATAAATTAATAATTTTAAGTAAGTAATATTTTATATTGGTGTTGACTTTGAACTTTATGATAAATTAATAATTCTAAGATAATTATTTAAAAAAATACATGTACCACCTGAAATATAAATTAATAATCTCTTTATATCATAGTTTTTAGACCCGGCTCGGTCCAAGGTTTAAGTTTCAGGTTTTGACCGGATCACTCGGGTCAATTTTTTTAAAAAATAAATCAAAACGATGTCGTTTTACAAAAAAAAAGTTAACAGGTTGCAACCGAGTCTTTGACCGGTCTTGCTGGGTCAACCGAGTCGCCGGGTCATACCAGGTTTTTCTTCCACTGTTTTTTCTTCAACTAGGCTCAATTCTAGTCCCGGATCGGCCGGGTCCTGGATCAACCCGCCGAATAGGGCCGGATTTTAAAATTATACTTTATATATCATAATTATATATATAGCACAATTAGGAAGAGTTTGTAAAATATAACTTGAACGTTATTTATGTTCTCTTAGAATTAATGTCTGCTTAGATGTTATCTCTAATTTTACTCGATTTAATTTTATTTTTTATGTCATTTCTTGTAATATTTTCAATAAATTACTCTATGTGATGAGAAGCCATTGTATCTAATTTTTTTATTTATGATATTTTATATGTTTTTTTATTAATGTTTTGGCTTGACTTAATGTTTATAAAATATATTAATTAAGTTTAAAATAATTTAATTTTAGTTTGTTATAAAAATAGATAGACTCGTGACTTTTATTTAATAAGACTAATTACATTTATAAATTTATTTTGGTTAAGTAAATATATAGAATAATAATTTATAATTCAGTAATTAGATAGTATTTATATAATCACAATTCATAATATATGTATGTTTTGGGGGAAAATAAAGAATACCTAGATAAATTAATTTTTAATAAATTATTAATTTATAGATTAAATTATATCTTAATTAATTAATAAACTTTCACGTTCCCGGTTTAAGACAGCGGTAAAAAAAAAAAAAAAAAAAAAAAAAAAAAACCTCCAAATTGTGAGCCACTCTTCACGAAGAGAACAAAAATGAGAAATTTTATCTCCCCCATCCCACAGTAAATTCTCTAATATTTTATCTCCCTCCAAATACAATGTAAAAGGTTTTTCATTCGGATTGTCAACTTTGATGACTAGCAGTGTATCTATTTGTATTTCTTTAACAAGTGTAAGTGACTAAATTTATTATTATTATTATTATACGGTAAAAAAGATGACGATATTAATTTTTGATAGATTCATTTTTGTAATCCTCTCTCTGGTGGATGATACGCAGCTCCCATCTTCTTCAATTCCTCGACAATTTCCCTTTTTTATTAAAGTCTATTTAAAAATGTGGTTGTTGTGGTTTTTTTTATGCTGAAATGTATTAAAATAATATTTTTTTTCATATATTAAAAATTATTTTTAAAATCAGCGCATTAAAATGATCCAAAACACATAAAAAATTAATTTTTAACAAAAAAAATTAATACTTTTAAAAACACGAGTATAATCGCGTTTCCAAACCCTCAGTTAAAGGATTCCTCTCTAAATGCCAGTTTAATTCACTTTTAATTCCACTTTTAACCTATGGTACCAAAAAAAAACCCCAAATTAAATCGAATTAAAAAAATAAACAAATAATAAGAGGCTTGGTGTAATTAACTCTATTTTTAGAGAGATCAATTTAACTAAAATTAAATGTCCTTCTTGCTAAATGGGATTTAGAAACAAGTTAAACAGTAATTTTGCAACAGGAAATAGTTCTGACTGCTTTGCATCCAGAAAACAATTTGTTGAATATTACTCTTTTAGGAGAATGAAAGACAATCTCTAAAAACATGCAAGAATCTGTGGATTACGTTTCCAATTTGGTTGTTCATTTGTGTTTTATTTATATTTTTTATTTCAGCGTTATACTTAATCATCCATGAAGAGAGATCTCGTGGTGTGGAGAAAATATTTAATTGCTTAATTAATGCTCAATTTTACAAAATAAAACTTAATTTTATTAGTTTAGAGCAATTAAAGCTTAAGGATGAATTTGAGGCTTTCAAAAATTTTGAGGCCTTCAATTTTATTTTGGTTTGTTTGGACAAGGGAAATATTTATGTACTTTTTTTTATTTTAGTTGGTGTTGTGTTTTTTTTTAATTTAATCATTTCATATTTAATTTTTTATTTTGTAAATTAACTGGATAATTTATTTTGTTTTTCTATTTACAGGGGTCTTGCAATATTGAGTATAAGTTTTGATGCTTGGTTTGTCAAAATATGTTTAAACATTGTTGATTTTTAGCAATTAGGATTTCATGGACCAAATTTCATTATAAAACAAACATGGGAGACTTAAGTTAACAGGCAAGGTAAGAATGATTGGTGAATGTATTGCACGTGATATTTATTAGGGGAGGCCGCAACGCTCTAGAAACAGGTGCAAGTTCCTCCAATAAACAAGTCTGGCATTTTATGGTGGCTATGGATGCGGCACAACGTGCTCTTCCATCGGGGCTAACACTTTTTTTTTTATTTTTAGATTAGAGGAAACCCCACTCTCCAGAAAGCGTATTTTGTGGGCCCAGGTGAGGGAGTAAAACCCCGGCTGTCCCAGGCTCTTACAAGAGATGCACGCCCTGACTCGAACTCGAGACCTGCTGTGCAGATCTCAAACCCTTTGCCATCACGCTATGCCCCTTGGGGTCGGGGCCAACACATGTTGATGTAATCATGATGGTGTGTCGCTGGAACCATTTTTTTATTTATTTTTCTCTCTTTTCTTTTTTTTCTCCTTGAAATTTGCGCTGACCATTCTAAATTTCAAAGTTGTCTTCTTATTTTTTTATTATTTTAAATTTGATCCTCATTCTTTTTATTATTTTTTTATCCTTTTCTAAATTTTCAATTTCATCCTTCAACAAAAAGTTGCATGTTGTCCTCTTATTTTATTTTTCAATTTTAAATTTGGTCCTCATTCTTTTAATTGTTATTTTTTTAGTTTTTTATCCTTTTGTAAAATTGATTTTTTTCTTCAATTTTATCATTTAATCCAAAAATGAAAATGTTCTCTCATTTGTTTTTATTTTTAATTCAATTTTCGTTATTTTGATTATTGTTTTCTTCGTTTTAGATCCTTTTGTAAATTTGATTTTTTTTTTAAGTTCATCCTTTGACATGGAGTTGGTTAAAAATTTGGCTCAGTGTTTTTTTTATGGGGGATTTTATGTTTTATGACTCGAGTGGTAGATTTGAAAACTTAACCGTAGTTAACATTGTTCTTTCTTAATTTTTAGGGTTTATTTGTTTACACTGATTTTCTTTGCAATTTCATCATTTCACGTTAGTTTTTTTAATTGCGCTTCATGATTTTTTTTAATTTTCTTTCTATTCAATAATCCTGATATCATCATCTGGATCACGAGTTTAGCAAGTTAACCTAAATTGACTCGAGTATGTTATTAGGTTGTTTTTTTAATTTAATATTTTTTACTTTTATCATTCAATATTAAGTTGTTTTAAAATTGAACTCCATAATTTTTTTTTATATTGAGTTATCTCATTCACATTATTCAGGTCATGAAGTTTGATAAGCATACTTGATTTGTTGGTGTTTTTTTTTTTGTTATCTTTGATATGTTGAGGATTGGACTTCAATATTTTTTTTGTTTGCTTTCTCTTGGTTTATTGATCTTATGAATAGGGTTGTGGATTTAACATATTTGCTCAGGTTGACTTAAATTATTTTTTTAAATTTTATTTTTTTATATTGCATTGACTTGAAATTGAACTTCGTTGCTTTTTCCTTGGTGTTTTCATGGGTTAATTCAATCCATTTACTTTTATTTTTATTGTCTGTTTTTTATTATTTAATTAAATAATAAATATTATTTGACTTAATTAGAGATCAAAGTTATTGATTTTTTTATACACGTCACCCAAATATCTTTTTATATTAAAAAAATTAGTTTGTCCCATATTATATAGCAAGAGGCTACAACTCTAGTCTCATAACTATTTTTACCATGTGGTGGCCCAAATCAAGCGAAAGCGTGAAACTCAAGATTGAATTAAGTCCTTGCGTTATTACATGATCAAAGAACACTACAGCTTCGTGTTCTCGTTGCATGATAATTACATTTCTGCATCGGTTTTTCTATATAGCCGCATCAAAATTTCCATTTCATAACTCATCAGAAGCAGCCAGGCCATGCAATACCTTATGGCATCTTCGAGTTTCGTTCGGACGGCAAATGATCCACTTCCTAGAATCCTCGGCATCATCATCTTACAAGTGGTATGAGCAAGTATTCGGCATAAAATAGCTGCCAGAGGAACAGGCAAATGTTATAAAGAAATTAGTTTTAAGAAACGGAATAATCACCATGTAAAGGTGTAAAGCTTGTGTTACTGTCTGCTAATTCACTCTTAATACTGATTAATGACCGGGAATGATCTATGATCAGCACCAAGGCCTGTAGGATCTCTAAAATGGACCAGCCTAAACAAGCTCTCCATGAGGACCAGATTGGCCAACATTTCTTTTAATTATCTTGCAGCACTTCTCTAAGAAGTCTATACATGCAACAATCCTCTAAGAAAAAATAAAGGAATGGAAAAGAGAGAATATCAACACGATAGAATTCTGATTTCCAGATTTGTATGCAAACTCAAACTCAATCTAGTCAGGAAGCAATGAAGGAGCATATCCATCAGATTTTGAATTCAAACTTACTATATATCCAGCAAAATAACTGAACAAGAATAAACAGTCCGATCACTTATCATCTACAGTGTTTAAGATGCTTTTCAAAAGTAATTTTGGATTGAAAAAACATCTAATTAATATTTTTTTTTGTTTTATGATGATTATGATTATGAAAATCATCTAATTTTTTATTTTATTTTGATGTATTTTCCAGTAAAAAGTTATTTTGAAAAGCACCATACACTATAGTTCCAAATACACATACATAAAGATTGAATTATTTAAAAAAGATGAATGGAATTGATAAATGATTAGTAAAAAAATGACTACTGCTTGAAACTCAAGATGGTAATAAGAAAATATTACAGAAATCATGCATTGAGAAGCATTGCATGCTAAATACACAGGTTATCTATTCACTGATTTACTTGGAGTGAAATTTACTGGTTTTATTTAGTCGTCTATTTTCTTGCATTCTTCCTGCAATGTTGAAGTCACAAGCTATGATGGTAGATGGTTACCTTCCAAATAAACATATAGCAGGAAATTGTTGAAGCTTTGCTCTTCAGATCAACAGATTTGGCATGGTTCCACAGCATTGAAGCCAAGATGGCATGACCCAATACCTGGCCAAACGCAATGCGTGTTAGAATCAAAACACGAGAAACAGTAAAATTAAATTAGAAAAACGTCTCAGGAAACTACATCATCCTTTTTATGAACCTATAAATAATATGCAGACATTCAGCCAACATCCCATTTGAAGGTTTCAGACCTTTCATTAGATGAGATGCCCCCCGTTCACATGCAAGCTTATGATAAAATGTAAACCAAGTCTCCTTGTTAATCCACAGTTGGTAATAATTCATGCCGGACCAACTGTTTCTAAAAGCTTCAAATTTTGCCATTTTGTAAAGGAAGCCATCAGCAAAGGAAATTCAAAACAACCATGCAGAGTTTCAGAACTCACATGGAAAGCCAGGTATAACCAGGATGTATGCTTAACAATAAAGATTTATATAATCATTTCAGCCGACTTGGGGAAACATGTGTCCCAACACAGTCATTTTTTCTCCCCTTCAAAAACAATACAAGGAAGGAAGCTATATCACTGAACGCACTCCAGAAGAACGGAAATCTATACATGCTAACATTCGTCAGTTGCATACATGAAGAAGCAAGAACGCTACCGTGATATTCATTTGCTCCAATTGTAGGAAGTTGCTGCTCCGACCAGAATGGCAACAGCATAAGCAATTTCAAGTAATGAATACATGTCCAAAATACCTGAGCAAAGTAAATCAGGCATGGCCAAGAGACATCAGTAAAAACAAAGGTTACTAGCTAGGAGTTCTCCATTTGGAATATGTATAATATGTTCTAAACTGACCCATTTTTGTCCCAAACGCACTGTAAAAGACTGGATTCCAAAAATCTTATCTCCTTCGATATCAGGTATATCCTGCACGTACAATTTGTTCACAGCAACACATTTATCGGCAAACCTAGTGCAAAATACAAAGCTAACTAGAAGATTTTCTGCCTTGACTCCTCCCCTATTACTAAAATTAAATTCAAATAAATAAATACCATTTACCTTGAATAGTGCTATAACAACTGAGAAGAAGCTCATAAATGAAGTTGAAAAAATTAGAGGCTTTGAAAAGAAAGGTGATCGTCCGTACACATGGGTCTGGAAACAGGCAGAGTACTAATCAGGCACTTAAAACGTACAAGACCGTGTAACATGACTCCAAAGCTAAGATCTTTCATGCCCATACATAGCAGAAAATTGATGAATACAACAATCGATTCAACAAGGACTGTCTGTCATTTTTGTTATACTGAAGTTGGAACGGTCTGAAGCACTGACACAGTACTGAAACCTGCCACACAGTGTTGTGCAGGGAACAGCCCCATAATGGTGTTTTGGAGGCCCTTAATTCTATGTATCTGATATCTTTCAAGTTACTTTCCATATGCAAAGGAAAGAAGTACCTGCATATGCAGATAAAAGGCAAGTTGAAAAATCACCGCCCTAACAGCTAGGATGCACATTGCTGCAATGAACGCAAACCTTTTCCATATCAATAGTGGCAGCTGAAATAACACATAGATACAATGACAGTTATTTAATATTTGAACCCTGAAAAAAAAAAAAAAAGCAGTGGCGAAAGAATATACAGACACGCACAGAATATAAAGATGAGCTTGCATATGTGGATGAAAATCTGCAATTGTAGTTAGACAAACTCACATTGATTGAATATGCTGTTCCAAGAACAAAACTGATGAAAAGAGCCCAAAATAATGGCCACGAACCAACAATTTATCCAAGCCAAAAGCTCTCGAAAAAAGGAAACAATTAGCATTTTCAATGGAATCCTCCAGATGCAGTGAATGAGTATTCCAAGTGGAAAGAGAAACTCGCCCTGTTATAACTGATAATTTACTATTACAGGGTAATACTAGATCCATGAACAAGAAAGAAGAAAGAAAAATATAATGAATCATAGATATTTCAAAAGATATAACTAAAATCTTGAGAAACTGATTTGCATATGCTCTCTACTAAGCAATCAGTTCTCAAACAGCATATTGAGCAATCACATGTTAGTTGAGTTTGACACAGCCTTATTGTGCATGTTCTTGGGTCTCTCCACCTGCTAATTTGACATTTGGCCTGAACTAACACTAAAATAACCACTCTAACCATGATTACATGAGCTATTCACTAATTTCCTAGTGTGATTTTGGGCAGACATATACAGCGGAGACAGGACTATATTTATTTTTTTGCACAAATATAAAAAATTAAGGATTATCCACCACTGTAAGCAAGTAATAATCTATGAATAAGAATATTCTTGAATATAGATACCATGATGGAGAAAGATGTAACAATCATCACGCCAGTGCTTACAGAGTACTCCCCCGATGCCACTGGAAGATATGGTTTGTTAACCTGCAATGATAACAGTTTGATATTTTTCTGGGGTGAACATTGTAGGCATTTCTAATATAACAACGGAATACTAGATGGAAAATGAATAAGAGAGACAGCTAAACTATCTGATTCTTCCTTATTTGATCAATTTGGTATGAAGTCAAAAGAAGATCTTTGAAGATAGCAAACAACTGATCCTTGCAGCACTTTCCCATTGTGTCTTCAGTTATTAGCTGAAAGCTTTCCGTTTTGTTACAATGATTTGCTAAGCAAAGCTACCTTGTCTGTTTCGATGTCAGTCAACTGATTTAAGCCCACAATATAAATATTCATCATGAGAGCAGCGGCCACAGCCTGCAACACCAAAATAACAAATAAATAAAGGGTGATGATGATTATGATTATCAGAGCCAATTAATGAGCTCTTTAAATCGACTTGAAATAGTCGGGCATTACCTCCAGCACCCCTGTGAAAAATAGTGGAGAAATATCTGGGAGCTTCTCGATTGCAGGGAGAGAAACTGATAAGATGCTCAAAGCCTGTTCGTAGAAAAGTAAAAATGAACCTTTCTTTTTTCCACATGGAAAGGGCGAAAAAGAGAATCAGATTCACAAAATTCTTAGAAGCTGGTAACGATATACAATGATCATTAAACCTTTGTTGAATTTGTACGACAAACTTTGACTTAACTGTGCCAGTAACAGTGTGAGGCCGTGAAAATCTGTAGAAAGCGTCTAATGTACTTCTTACAGATTTTGAAGTGCTTTCAGGCCCAGATTCAGGAGGTTGTCCAGAGGCGGCATGCACTAAGAACTTAGCATTATTTTCCTGGTAAATTTTAGATTTTATCACAGTACATCCACTATGATGCTGCTGAAACCTAACAGCATTCTGTCGTTCAAGGATCTTCCATGCTCTGCAACTGGAATCTTGAACTGCTTCTATGGATTATCCCGGCAATCAGAACAATATGGAATTGTGGTCATATAGGAGCAAAGTGAGCATGTAATTAGAGGTAAAAATGTTGAAATCAGAAACCTGGAAACAATCAACATGGGCTAGCAGAACACTCTACCTCTGAAAAACAAATGCTTAACTATATTCCACCTAGGAACTAAATCTTAGGAAACAGAGAATATTTAATAATCAAAATAAGCTACTATAGGAAATTTCATGGACTTTTTGTCATATATATCTATAACCTCAGTAAGAGTTGAAGTATCTAATTATCCCTTGCTCAGCAGTTTGTTATAAAGTCAAGGAGACCCATTCTGACAACAAAGGCGCCACATAAAATTGTTGTTGTAATTACTAAACTTGCACTGAAAACAAAATTAAACAAGCTCAGTAGAACAAGGAAACTAAAGCATGACTGGTTGATTCCCTGAGCATTCTTTGGAGTGTTTACAAATACTATCTATAAACCACACATCATTAGCATCTTTCTCTTGCTTGAGAAGTGATTCAGCCAACAATGACATCCACTACAACCTAGAACTTTGCTAAATTCAGCAATGATTAAACCTCTGTCCACCATCAACTAAAGCCTGGATGCCAGAAAACTGAACGCAAATTGAGCTACACACAGTATGCTGCAGATGCTGTAGAAAAGAAGATAGCATTAAAATTCTCAAACATAAACCAATAATTGTTACCCATTCTTCACTATATGGACTTGTTTTGTCACCTTACAACCTATGGTTTTTCTTCTTTTTGTGGAAGTGATACCTTATTTTTTCAAATAAGGTCTGAAGATACTTAATTGTGGATCATTTGAATAGGAAAGGAAGATTGTTATCAAAATGAATTATCACATAGAGGAAGATCACATTTAATGAAAAAAAAAAAAAAAAAGCTACAGAAAAGATTGGAAATGTAATGCTCTAATTCCTTAGATCTCTTTTGTTGTTATCCATTTTTCATCACACAAAAAAATCAAGAAAACAAAAAAAAATCCACAAATATAAGAGGATATACATGAAGAAAGCTTAGAAAATTGCTCAAATTTGTGGTGAAGGACCAAAATGATAAGTGAAAAGGTTGGAGAATCAGAATGTATAAGATTGACAAAATTGACGACATAATTTTGATTGACAAAAGACCCATTTGATGAAAATATTTTTATTTTGGGTAAAGAAATACAAATTTAGATGGGCAAGGATTCAATGAGGATTTTGAAAAGCTTAATTAATTTTATCGATGACTTAACTCCAAGGAAAATAAGTTTTTTGGAGTCAATTTAGGTGTTAATTGAAAGAAATTGAAGTTTAAGGACTGAAATAGAACTTTGAAAATTTTAATTGGTCAAATAAAGGGCTTAATTATTAAAAAAAAATTAAAATTTGATAGCTAATTAGGGGTTTGATTGAAGGAATTCAAAACCAAGGACCACATCATAAAAGACGTGAGACTTCAAAGGCTGAAATCGACCAAATCAGGGCTCAAATTGAGAAAAATTAAAAGTTTGATAGTTAATTATGAGTCCAAGTGCACAAATCAAAAATCAAGGACCAAGATGAAAATGACACTAAACTTTGGGTCTATAATGATTGAGTTTGACAGGGGTAAAATTGCATGAAATTAATAGTTTGAGAGACAATTACAGGTGCAAATAAAAGCAATGGGAAGAATAGAGATTAAAATAAAACCTATCAAATCCCAAATTAAAAACCCTAATTTCTAGGGTTTTAACCTAGATGACACGTCGTTCACCTACTATTCATCTTTTTCTTTGGCAATTTTGGATGATTGTGGAGTTCTAGACTTTCAATTGGCACAAGATTTTTTGTAAATAGAAGAAGAACATCCCCTCTACATCCCTATTTCCATGAAATTTGACTTTTACATACCAATTCTTCTATAAAAGTCTCCTACATCTTGTATCTAATCAGCCATCACCGTCAATTCTGCCATTAACACGTCCAAAACTACCCGTTAACACAATCGAACTTGTCCCTAACTCCCTAACTCCAACCTTCATGAGGAACTTGTCCAAGATTTTGTCATTTTCAAGCCCTCAATTGCTTTGAAAACCAGGTGATGAAATTGTCCAATTTTTTCCTCTTTAGTTAGTTAAGTTCTAAGTATTTTAATTTCATTCTAAAAAGACACAAGGAATCCACTCATTTCTTAACACATTCATAATCAATTTATACAAATTTTAAATCACTTTACATTCATAAATTTCAATTTTCATCCTTACTCCCATTTTGCCAAAACATGTACAACAAAAAAAGGATACGATTCTCTTCAATTTATCTCATATAAGACATATTATCTATCCTATTTCCTCACACATACATTAATCTAGCACAATTATGCTTGAATAAACACAAATTCATCATATGTAATTTGGTCCCCTATTGGTCTGCCATTGAGCTAGGAACTCCATAATTTTCTTTATTTTTCTTCCTAATTTAGCACCCATCATAACCTAATCTAACCCATTTGACTCAATTTGCATTTTTCATAATTTTTCATTATAGACCCTAACATAAAATTCATGAATTCAACCTCAATTGCTTTCGTTTTCATATGAGCTTACTTGGTTAGGTATAGAACTCTTTACCAGATAATATTTTCCACTTCGAATCCCAATCAGTCAAAATTTTCCAAGTCCCTCCCTTTATTCCTATTGCTACCATGAACAATGTCCCTCAATTCCCCTTTCTTTCCATCACTTTTCTATCTTATTTAGGTTTTTTTGTGTGGTGATTAACTGTTCTCACAATCTCCCTTCAATTCCTTGATTCTCTGAAGGTTTTTCCTAAGAAATTTTTGATAAAATGAAGCTTTTCTTTCTTTTTCTTTCTATTCTTTGTTGTTGGCCAGAGAGAGAGAGAGAGAGAGAGAGAGAGAGAGAGAGTATTTATACTAGATATTTTTGTTAAATACACGTTAACCCCTCATTCTCATGTAATTCCAATTTGTCCTCATAATTTCTAATTTATTTTATCCCTTTTTTGTTTAGTATTACAACACTTTTATTTCATTTCAATTTCACCTTTAAAATAAAGATTTAATTTTTTTCTAAATCTTAATTACCCATTTTATCTCTAGGCTAAGATTTTTATATTTTTGAAAAATTTTAGTTGGAAGTTTACACAAATACAAATCATATCAGTCTTTGTTTTATCCTCTACTATTATTCTAAAACAATCATTTACTTCATATCTTATGACATATTTCCTGTTCATTATGCAAAATGGAAATGGGTCCCATTTTTCAAGCAGGTAAGTGCCCTAACGTATATTTTCATACAATCTTTCAATAGTATCAATCCATATTTCTAATCTCCAATTATAGATCTTAACATCTTCATAATCTTATTAAACTCAGTGAATCTACACTTGCACACTTTAAGTTGTCATTAAGGCCTAAAAATCCTCATGTGTGAATTGCCACAACGACTATCTTTTTACTAATCTTACATCACGATCTAGCTCTCCTTACAATTTAGAAATATGATACAATTAGTCCATCTCGATAACTCAACTCTTAACATCGTATATATATACTTTTTATCATCCTATTTTTATTTCACTTTACTTTCATTATTGCTGCCACTCATAGTATATCTAAATATTTCTTTTATTCCATATATAAATCCTTAGAACAAAGATCATTCAACCATCATATGTATTAGCCTACACTCATCCATCATCTTTTGGTTTGACTATTAACACCATTACTCATTACTTTACCATGGAATGCATCCGTTGTCTTAACCATTCTATCTTCCATTAACACCTCACATTAATCTCCTTTTATAAGTCTTCTAAATAAACCAACCCTCTCATATGAATATACAATACCCATTTGCATTTATTTCTCTTTCGTCAACCTTTACATTGTCATCCTTACGACCTATTATGATCTTTTCTTTGTTAATGACTTTTCCATACTTTTCCAGCTATTAAACAATCTCGTTCTTAATCTCAACTAATACCATCAGTCCCTGCCTCATGGCATATTTATTACACTATGTTGGTCACCTTTAAACCTTTCACTACAACTCGATATCTTGTTTAAAGCTTGTTATCTATATAGTTGTCACATTATCCTAGCTATCCTCAAAAGGATGTCAATCAAACCCGATTATCCACTCAAAGATGTTAACAGATCTAGCCATCCGCATAAGAACATCAATCAAATCCGGCCATCCATACAAGGACACTAATAAAATCTGGCCATCTACATAAAGACTTCAATCGATTTTGGCCATCCACAAAAGAACACCAATCAAATTCGGCCATCTGCATAAGAACGCCAATCAAATTTGGCCATCCACATAAGGATACCATTCAATTTCTTTTAGTTCTTTCACTTTATTCATTCTTTTCTTTTATATTTTCAACATAAAAAGTTTGAAAATGAATTTAAAGTTACAAAATTAATAAAACTTTAAAAGAAATTATGAGGTGTCAAGCACCTACCTGAGGTCTCCTATTAAATAATTGTACCCAATTAACATGCAGTCCTTATAACCTCTCATGCACCAAGAAAAATCAAACCATCACCAGTGTTCCACAAACACTGAAAATTTCCACTTCCCATCCTTATTCAATTCAAAATCTTGGTTTTATTAACAAAGCAAATTTCTTATCATTTCACACATGTACATAATGTCTAATGCTTAATGTTATAATACTAGAATATTGTTTAGTATTTTACTTATAACTAAAGTTGTAAACCTTATATTTAGGTGTGGCTATCCTTTTTAGAGAACTAAAAAATTAAGCTACAACTTAAATGAAGGGAAGAGAACATAGTTCTACCCTTAACACATCTAAAATTACTTGTTTTGGTGATAAATACAATTTGTCTAGCAAGCTTCAATTTGATATTTCTTCAATTTTTAATTCATATATAAAGTTTTATAACTCCAAATTAAGCAAACTTAGTTTCATTTGAAAGCTAACATCCCTAGTTATAACTTTCATAAAAATCATCCCCTTAATTCCTTCATTTTTAGTCTCTAATTCCATATACAAATCAAGTAACACAACCATCTAGATTCCAGTTTCCAAGTCTAGCAAACAACCAAGTATTTTCATGCATTTCTTCATCATTCGAGGTACCCATTTCTATCCATTATATCTTCTAACATCATTCTACATAAATCCTATAACAAACAACTTACTCAAATTTATCCTCCACTTGAAATGGTCCAATATAAAGATAAAGATTACTATAGGTTTTTCTCAATCGTCCACACTTTTCATTTATTTCATTCTTACTAACTTAATTCACAAAAAAGTTTCAACAAGATTAAAGTCTCCCTAAACATGTTTTCCTTAGCCAAAACTCATTTCCTAAGCTTTCATAATTTGTTACAGTAGCCTAAATAGTAACTCAATGAGTTACTATAACACACTCAAAACTAGCAGTAGGTTCGGATAGACCTAACTAAATGAAAATTAATCAAATCCCAATGGTGAATGGTTAGATCACGTAAATGGATAGATTTGCCTAGATTAAAGCAAAACCAAACTAACTTGAAAATTGATAGTCTATTGTTCAATGATGAACAACTTCTATTCAGAGTCTTTGATTCTGATATCCATTGTTCAAAATGAAAAGATCATAAAGACAAGAAATATGTCTAAAATCGAGTATGATCTAACGGTGGACAATAGATGAAACAAATGGCAATTGTGACTAACCTGCAAACAGTTTTTCTTTGAAATTTTTTTAGGGTTATAACTCCTAAACATAAATCAATCCTTCAGCTCCTAACAATCAAATTGTAGAGGGTGTTGAGAAGCATAACATATCCTAAAAAAATCTCGATCTAATGGTAGAATATCGAGATATGGTCATCTAAGTTTCTACCCTTAAGGATTTTCTCTTTGTAACTAAAGGATGACCAGAAAAAAGAGCCAAACATATTTTTTTTTATAGAAAATATAAGCTTAAAAAATAGGGGGAAAAACCAAACATACTTAGGCAAACCTTCTAAACCTAGTTTAATTTAAAAAACTTTCAATTAAAAGAATTAGGACCAAAAGATAGATTAAAAATTGGTAGGGGTGAAATAGAAAAAAATTGTTGAGGGCTAACGCAATAAAATCAACCCAAAAAAATAAGAAAACAAAGGTAAAAAAAAAAACAGAGAGAATTAAACTGAAAAAAATAACAAAACAAATGTTAAAAAAATGATAAAAAATAAGAAAATATAAATTTAGAAAAAGAGAAAAAAAGCATGGCAAACCTCTTAAATCTAGTCTAATATTTAAAAGTCGTATCCTGTGAAAATTTTGACCCAAATTCAATCAAAAAGCATAATTCTCAACCAATTTAATTTTGAAAGATGAGATTGATAGAAAAATATTAATAAAGAAACCTGCAAAAGCAATAAAAAGAATGGAGATAAAATTTGATAAAATAAAAGGAGGATGCACTTTAATGAAAAAATAAAAAATAATCCTAGATAAAATAAATATTAATTAAAAGAATTAGGTCCAAATTTTAAAGATAAAAAAAAATTATAGGGGTGAAATTAAAAACATTTGTAAAAAACAAGCAAACCTAGACAAATATCATAAACATGATCAAATCTTAAAAAGCTCGCAACATATGAAACTCTAGATTCGGGTCCTAACAAGAAATTTATTATAAATCAATTTAAAAATATAAATTTCAAAAACTTGTCAAAGCAAAAAAAAAAAAAGATAACAAACCACCATAAACGCGCCACCTAAAAAGAAAGGGGACGCCGAGACGAATCAAATAATACGACGAAATCACAGTTACAACCATTGGAGTCAGCCGCATGTGTCACTAGAAGGCAATGGAGCAGCTGACGCTTGTGTCACCTGCACAAGCAGCTTTTTCATTTTTTTAATTTATACAAAACTGAAAATGTCATTATGACTAAACAATAATAACAAACAAACCATGATGAAATTACAATCAAGTCCTTGAACCCAAGGTTAAAAAATTCAAATAGTAAGGATAATATAGTAATTATATTGTTCTATAAAATATGAAAATACAAAAACGCCCATGTGCAAAAGTCATTGAATTATTTTATTCAATGATTACATTAGTAATTTTACTATGTATTAAAAAATACAATTACTAAAATAACCTCATATAATCCTCAAAATATATTTGTATCATGGTAAAAAATCATTTTACCTCTAAAAAATATAAAATGATCATGAAGCAAAATAATGATTATACTATTATAATGAATAAATAGGAACCCATGTTTTAGGGATTAGTTTTTTGGATAATAGTTTAAAGTGTGTGTGTGTGTGTGTGTTTTTTTTGTATCGGATTACAATTTGAATGGTAGTTTTAAAAGCATGGTTCCATTAAACGACAGTCTCTTTGAAATAGATGGGGTTGTGTATGTAGAGAGAGTGAGTTTACCGAGGATCTGAGTCCAAGAATCTTGTCTTTTGATAGCCCAAACAAACACCAACCATCCTCACCTTACCCTTACATGATCCATTACCGGAAAAAAAAAACCCACCTTGTTCGCCATCTTATCTTGTGCTCAAAATCAATCATTTCTAATAACTTTCGAACCCCCCAAAAAACCCTCCTCTCTGCTTAACCCTCTATGCCATGGAAAGCAGTCTGTTTGCAAACAAACCAGTGTATCCTATCCCAGTAAACAGGCCACCACCATTACCCAATAACCCACCATTAAAATTCAGCTCTGCTACACTGCCACCTCCTCCTTCTCCTCAATCCTCTTTTCATTTTGACTCTCTCCTCCAACACCTCCTCCACCTCTCTCCCCCACCCAATCACAAATTAAACAAAACCCAATTCCCTTCTCTTCAAATTTCCAATGATTCTTCTAGTCACAAACAGCTTTATAAGAACCCAAGTAGAAAGCCCATTTCGACTTCAGTTTCAGTTCTTGAGTTTGAAGTTGAGAAAGAAGAGGGTTTATCTGAAAATGAGTCACTTGAATTTTTGTCGAAAAGGGGTAAGTTGCTGCTAAATTCAATAAAGGAACAACCTTTGGGTGGTTTGAATGCTTTCTTTGAGTCTTGCAAGTTTGAGTTGCTTCAAGTTGATTTGATTGGTGTCTTGAAAGCACTAGACCTTTCTGGCGATTGTGGAAGAGCCATTTTGTTGTTTGAATGGCTGGTATTGAATCTAGGCACTGGAAATGTGAATTTAGATAATCAGGCTGTTGAATTAATGGCTAGGATTCTTGGTAGGGAGTCACAACATTCTATGGCATCAAAACTTTTTGATGTGATTCCCCTTGATGATTACTCGCTTGATGTTCGAGCATACACAACCATTCTGCACTCATATTCGCGATGTGGCAAGTATGAGAGGGCTGTTGCTATTTTTGAGAAAATGAACGAGTCAGGCTTGTCGCCAACTTTGGTCACTTACAATGTCATGCTTGATGTTTATGGGAAGATGGGTCGGTCTTGGAATAAGATTTTAGGTCTCTTAGATGAGATGAGAAGTAAAGGACTTGTTTTTGATGAGTTTACTTGCAGTACTGTTATATCTGCTTGTGGGAGGGAGGGCTTGTTGGATGAAGCAAAAGAGTTCTTTGTTGGATTGAAGTCTCAGGGATATGCTCCAGGAACTGTTACTTATAATGCTCTTCTGCAAGTATTTGGGAAGGCGGGGATTTATTCAGAGGCTTTGAGCATCATGAAAGAAATGGAAGATAATAATTGTCCACCTGATGCTGTGACATATAATGAGCTTGTGGCGGCTTATGTGAGAGCAGGATTCTACGAGGAAGGAGCAGCTTTAATAGACACAATGACTGAAAATGGGATTAAACCAAATGCTGTTACATATACCACCATGATAAATGCTTATGGCAGAGCAGCACAAGTGGACAAAGCTCTAAGTTTGTATGACCAGATGAAGGAGTCCGGCTGTGCTCCTAATGTGTGCACTTACAATGCTATCCTTGGGATGCTAGGGAAGAAGTCACAATCAGAGGAAATGATGAAGATACTTTGTGATATGAAAGTAAATGGATGTGCTCCTAATCGTATAACATGGAACACAATGCTTTCCATGTGTGGTAATAAGGGTATGCACAAATACGTAAAAAGGGTTTTTCAGGAAATGAAAAGTTGTGGTTTTGAGCCTGATAGAGATACATTCAATACTTTGATTACTGCATCTGGCCGTTGTGGTTCAGATATTGATGCAGAAAAAATTTACAACGAAATGCTTGAAGCAGGATTTACTCCCTCTGTTGCCACCTACAATGCTCTTCTGAATGCCCTGGCTCGACGAGGGGACTGGAGAACAGCGGAATCAGTCATCAAAGACATGAAGAATAAGGGCTTCAAACCCAGTGAAACCTCGTACTCATTAATTCTCAATTCTTATGCAAAGGGAGGGTACGTGAAAGGAATAAATAGGATTGAAAAGGATATTTATGATGGTCATATCTTTCCCAGTTGGATGCTTTTGAGAACCCTTGTTCTTGCATACTTCAAGTGTAGAGCACTAGCGGGTATGGAAAGGGCTTTTCAAGCATTGCAAAAGCATGGATACAAACCAGATTTAGTTGTCTTCAACTCAATGCTTTCTATGTTTTCCAGGAAAAACATGCATGACCGAGCCCATGAAATAATGCATTTGATTCAAGAGTGTGGACTGCAGCCAGATCTTGTTACTTACAATAGCTTAATGGACCTGTATGCCAGAGGAGGAGAGTGCTGGAAAGCAGAAGAGATTCTGAGGGAGCTACAAAACTCTGGTGGCAAATCTGACCTTATTTCTTATAACACTGTCATTAAAGGCTTTTGTAGACAAGGACTTATGCATGAAGCCCTAAGAACTCTATCCGAGATGATATCTAGAGGAATTCGACCATGTATAGTTACATACAATACTTTTGTTAGTGGCTATGCAGCAAAGGGAATGTTTGCAGAAATAGCTGAAGTGCTTAGCTACATGACTAAGCACGATTGCAGGCCAAATGAGCTAACCTACAAAATTGTCGTGGATGGTTATTGTAAAGCAAAAAAATTCAAAGAAGCCATGGATTTTGTATCAACTATTACAGATATTGATGATTCTTTTGATTATCAGTCTATGCGAAGGCTAGCTTCTCGTGTTCGGGAGAATATGCAGTCATGACTCACTTAAGCATTCCAATCTTCTTGTTTGGTCCATCATGGGAACTATTGAGTGAGTAATCCTGAAAAAAATGTGAGCAACTGTTCAGCTTGTCCATGATTCTTCAAGTAAGTTCCCTGTGTAAATATATTTGTTAAGAAGAAGCTTTTTTTTTTTTCCAAAAATAAAAAAACTAGATAGAAATATGCTTCGGGTGCATGCTTTATTTATTGTATCTACCTCACAAAATCAGGTCTGTGACTGAAATTTCAGTCCCAAACATATCCTTGATTTGATTATTTTCTATATGGATTATGGAGGCAATAGGAATTGCCTTGTTTCCACCCCATACCTGATGATGATTCTTGTGTCCTTGCATTCCTATCCTTGTTGAGAATATGAATCCTCATTCTCTCATAGGGAATTTCCCATGAAGAAACTTGAAAGCTGCTGGTTAAATTATTTTATCGTAAGATCAGTGTCTAGATCATAATATGATGTGAAAGAAGTTCATACTTGCCTATTGTTTTTTTTTTTAAATAAGTTAGCCCATACAATTAGTATGCTTCTCGCATTGTAAAGTAATAACACATGATATACAAATAAAGAAACAATCACGAGATTTATAGCATTCGATACACAAACATACATAATCAGGTTCTGGGATTCTCATGTTGTCTTTCTCTAGCCTGAAATCTGGCCAGGGATTATTTCCATCCATCTCCCTAAACCTGATCTAAACAGGGTGATGATTTTCATGGCAGAGAATAGTGATATCTATGTTCTCACCCGTGGCTGTCTTAGCTTTGTAACATGTCTGGTCTTTGGTTCATTTTCCATTTAATTTTCATGGTTGATTACAAGAATTCTCTCTCCCTCCCTCTCTCTCACGATGATATACTTAACTACTATTTAATCTTTTATTTCCAGTCACATCCTTCTTAAGCATATGGCGTTTAACTTATTTTCACCATCAAATCAGTTCATTGATTAATAAATAACTAAGCATGTACTTCCAACACGATCAATTGACAAGGACTTCATGGTTATGCTTGAGTTACAAACATATTTGCATAATCTTCCTTCTGAAATCTTGAGGTTTTAATATAACTGTGCACTATTTTTTGTCAACCTGACGGAAGACCATCCCGAGTGGGTGTTTCAAACTTGAGTCCTCCACTTTTGGTGCAACTCTAATCTGCCAAGTTAGGTTGAGGGCCTTAACAATGCAACTGAACACTTGTTTAATTGAATCTTGTGTGCTAATTTGGTTGCAAGCACCACCTCTTTGTTAAATTTCTGATGTTTTTCAATTCAGGGAAAAAAAAGAAGAAAGTAGGTTCTCATTGAGTCTTATTCAAACGGGGATTCTTTGAGATCTCTTTTGATGTTTTTGTATGTCAGAGGATCTGACAATTATACGTTGGGATTTGTTTGGTGAACAGGGCTATTGGTGCTCACTGATCAGTGTTTGGAAATAAGCCAGTTCAAAGAGAGTTGATGATTTCAATAGTGAAACTGCCCGGGATTGTTTTCAGCTGGAAAATCAAATTTAAATAGAAGAGCTTTAACTGGAGTATCAACTGTCTGGAGGAAGTTGGGTGGCGGATTGCTTGGAAAATTGAGTATTGTAAGTATAATTGGGGAATACCTGCTGTATTCTTGCTTAGTGTATATGTAGTACAATTGTTTTCAAGTCTGTTTTACCTACATACACCCAACTTAAGTAACAAATTATCCCACCACCTTCTTGTTATGTATTAACGAGTAAAATACTATGTCATGGAGACGAAAAATAAAAAAATTGTGTGTGAGTTGTTCTTACTTGCGAGTTATGTTCAAGCTTAAACATTAAGGGGTTACTAACAATACCATCACTAATATTGTCAACACGTGACAAAGTGCTAATTGCTAGAGATTGATAACTACAACAGACAAGAAATGGAGGTCTTGTTTACACAGGTATCACACCTTCAAGCAGTCTGAGAAGCATTTTATGATATCACATTTCGCAAATGGCCATAACTCTCATTATTTCCTTTCTAACACTACAAAGAAAGAACACTTATCTCTTCCATTCAGAACTTCAGACGGATTTAGAAAACTAAGTTAAGTTCATAATGTGATGATCACTAGCTAAACCTACCAGCAACAGAGCCTTCCCTGCCTGCAATCTACGCCGTTTGGCACAAAAGACACCACTACTTGCTCGACGACAATTGAGAACATAAACAAGTTCCAATTTTTTTAATTCTCGTTGAAAGAAGAAGGTAATCAGGCATTAGCAATTTCAGTTCACAAGCGAAGCACCTAGAATTCACAGGGAACAATGTGCCGCGCATTTAACATCTCTGAAGGGAAGATTAGGAGAAAAAAAGAAAACCGCAGAGTAAAGAATGGAGATCCAAGGACCAAAGCCATTAAGGAGATGAGCTAATAGGCTAACTTTCAAGGCACTCGAAATTTATTAGTTACAGGAAGCCAGCAATGCAAAGAAGTGGGTACTTTGACAGATACAACGAAGAGCCTAATAAATATTAGTAAGAAAGAAAACTTTATCATCCAACACAATAGTTGTCCT
>Ga0325404_1000567_pt1 | contig 37206 bp, 18 predicted proteins | sample PopdelMetagenome_18_FD_205664 | JGI IMG/M metagenome (GOLD analysis project Ga0325404, IMG submission 205664) | Populus deltoides microbial communities from Bellville, Georgia, United States - Xylem-Control-R1 | ecosystem: Host-associated > Plants > Phyllosphere > Stem > Wood/Secondary xylem...
GCTACTTAATCACGTTAATTAATACAACAAAACAATTAGACTGCAATTAATTAAGCAATGAAGGAAACATCCCCTCCACTTCTCTGTTGTACTCGTGGTTGTGGGACTCCGACGGTGTTTTTTTTTTTTTTTATTAGTGATTATTTTTTAAATAATTTTTTATATTAAAATATATATTAATAATATTTTTTTTATTTTTTAAAAATTATTTTTAATATCAGTACATTAAAACGATTCAAAACATATAAATTATATTAAATTTTAGTAAAAAAATAAATAAATTTTTTGAAAACACGATTTACACCGCATTCCCAAACATGTTCTTCAACAAAAAGATATTTGCCTAGATGTTTATGTTAGTTGTGAGATTTAAGCTTCAGATTCTTGTTTTGTTATTTTAAAAGTATTTAAAAAAATTAAATATTTTTTTAAATTAATATTTTTTGATGTTTTTATATCATTTTGATACGCTATATCAAAATAATTTTTTAAAAATAAAAAAAAATTATTTTGATATGTTTTCAAATAAAAAGCATTTTAGAAACCGACCGCAACCCCACTCCCAAATAAACTTTTACTATTGAGAGGTAACATTTTTATTTGTATCGAGGTGTTTAGCAATGTCATTAAAATATTATTTGTTTAAAATTTAATTATTTTTTATTTAAAAATAATTTTTTAAATTATTTTTTTATTATTTTGATATTTTAATATTAAAAATAAATTTTAAAAAAATATAAAATATATTATTTTAATATATTTTTAAATAAAAAAACTTTTTAAAACACAATATTTACCGCAACTCATTCCCAACAGCATAGTTACATTTTAAACTTCAGCTATAATTAGCAAAGAGTCTATGTGTGCGTGGGGGTTTGAAAAGTACAAAATGTTTATATCCGATCTTTATACGAGTTTATTTTAATGATAAAAAGAATATTGTGCTTGATGAGTAATTATAAAATATTCTTTTTAGTGGGTATATAATGGAAATATTGAAGCTACCGTGTTTGGCAGCAAGATTGTGGGTGATTTTCAAATAATTTTTCATACCAAAATATATATTAATTATTTTTTTTTTATTTTTAAAAATTTATTTTTTATATCAATATATTATAATAATTCAAAACATACAAATTATATTAAATTTTAATATAAAAAAATTAAAAAATTTTTAAACACAGGTTGAATCACATTCCTAGACTCTTTTAAACTCAATCGGGAATTAAAATTTATCTATTTTTTAATCTCCATGTGGATGATATGAAGGAGGATGGATGGAATCTTTTGGTGAGAGGGGACGAGAAATTTAATTTCAATAGATCGGGACTGTTTTACTAACAGCGCCGCACTAAAAAAATAGTGTTGGGTGAGTTTTTCTTGACAATTAAATTAAAAAACTTAATTTTCTTAATAATAAAATTGTCTCTTGTTCATTAAATTTTTTATCTAGGCAATTGGGGTAAAGTGGTTATTTCACCATGGCATGGCATGGCATGACTATACTTTACAGATTATAAGAGCTAAATTGATCGTTTTATTTTTTGCACCGTAAAATTATTAACATAATATTGGATTAAAAAAATTTAATGCATGTTATTGAGTGGTGTTTTGATCTTTTTAATTTTTTAATGTTTTTAAAAATAAAATCAACATAACTCTCTGGTTTTTTTTTGTTATTTTACATTTATTTTATTGTAAATTTAAAGGTTTTTCAATGTCATTATTATAATTAACATATATTATTATTATTTTAAAAATAGTTGTTGACGTATGCATACGCGCTAGCGTGTAGACGACCCTCACATTTTTAAGACGACCCTCAATTATTTTGAATAATTTAAAAAATAATTTTTTTTTACAATTTCATCCTTTTTGATGTTTCTCCGTTAAATTTTATCTTCATTCTTCTTGTTGATATATTTTTTGCCTTTGCAAGTATTTTTTACTAATATTTGTTTATAATTTCATCTTACTTTTTAATTAAACTCGAATCCAGAATTTTACGGGTTGCGAGTTTTAAAAATCATACTAGGTTTAGAAAGTTTGTTGGGTTTGCTTAAGTTTTTCTTCTTTTTTTTAAATTGATGTTTTTTTTATATTTTTTATTTTTTTTTTAGTTTTTCTTTATTATTTTTTACCGTTTGTCTTTTACTGGGTTAACTTCGGGTTTGTAACCAGAATTGCCGATTTCTTAATATAGATTGACTTTTGTTATATTTTTTATCAAATTGATTTATTTTAATTTCATCATTTAAATATTTTTTTCATATTTTTCTTTCTATAAAATCATCTCAATCTTGTGCCTATAGTCACGAAATTTGCGAGATCACCTGGTTTAAGAAGACTTGTTTTTTAAATTGTTTTTTATATATATATTTTTATCCTTTAATATCAAATTATTTGATAATTCAAATAGAGTTTAATATTTTTTTTTACTTTTTTATTATTATTTTTTTGTCCATTTATTTATTATTCCTGTATTTTTTATTTTATTTAAATTATTAATTGATTCAATAACTCTCCTATTTTTCTTTATCTTAACATATATTCCTTTTCAAAAACAAAAAAAACAAAACCGGCACGCTGAGGATCATGGCAAACAAGTCTAGTTTTAGCTATTTGATTACAATACCAGCGTAAAATATGTGATGGTGCTAGGCTACTGGCTGACTATCTGGTTAGATAACATTGAAAGAAGACTAATTAACTATACCAGGCATAACTAAGGAAGCATTGTTGCATAAAAAATAATGGTGGGGATCAATAATCAAGCAGCAAGACTTTGCACGCCCATGAATATAGTGAGCATATCCAAGTTTACTGTATACTCTCCAAACATAGCTGTACTTCTCAATGTTCTTAATGGTAGATTTGACTAAATCGTGAAGAAGGGTTGACAAAAATGCAGTCTCATAAACCAAAACACCGTGATCATTGGTGTTGAAAAAGCAAGAAATTTCGCCTTTTCTTTTCCTCTAATGCTGATGCTCGTGAATCACGGATCACCTTTTCGGTGGTGATGAAGGGGATCTAAGAGCACAGAACAATAAATTTAATAATATCGATGAAAGAGCAGCAGTAGTAGCATTCACACCTTTTTGTCGGTTAGATCAACTACTAAAATGATGCAAGGCACAAAGTGTAAAGAAACAGAGCTGTTGAAAGTATTCATGGCCATCCACCTTGTATTGTCTCTGGTCTTCTCTAGGGTTGATAATCAAGCTATAGAATGAATCTAATTCTTGTTTATTCTTCTGAACTGGTCAAATTATATTGAAGTAGTTTTTCCAGCGATTGTAATTACCACCAGCCACATGCAAGTAAATTCTTGTGTTCTCCTCTTGATTTGGTCAAGATTCTTGTTTTTTCTTGAATTTTATCAACCATGTATAGCATCCCTGTTGTTCTTGTTAATATAATTTTTTCGTGTCAACCAGAAACGAGACTATTTAAAATATTCTTGCCGTATCTCAGTTTTGGTCAACTAGGGGTAGCCATGATGGGAGCACTTCAGGCGCTGACAAAAGGGAGCATCCGAGACCCCAATCAGCAATACAATAATAAAATTTGTACATGGACTCAAGGAGATTAAACTTTTCTGGGCAATTATTATCAGGTTGCACGCCGCCTATTATTAATTCTATGGGTCCATCCATCCCTCCCGACCAAGGAGGTGGAAGGATCGATGGTCTAATCAAATTTAAAAGGATATAAATAACGAATGGAAGACTTGCTTAACAAGGAAGTTCAGTGGCTAGCTGTCGTTGATGGTATAGTTCAACAAACTTGCAAGCATAAGCTCGAATGAAATGGGATTTTCATGCCAAACTATACAAGGGCAAGCCCCATGCTGATCTAATTCTGCTGTGCATTTTCACTCTCTCATGGATATATGGAAAAGAGAAAGGCTGAAATAACAGTGCTCCCACCAGAGAACCTGTAAAAGAACATGTAAAAGAAGAAGCGACAGAGAACCTATAAAAGAGGGAGCTCCAGATATTTTCTAGGACAACTCAAAGATCCATGTGAATAAAGTTAACTGTATGTACCATGTCCCAGATTATTATATTAGGAACTCGATCTACATCACGTGCCACTGTCATGGTTAATCACTTCAATTACTGCTAATTTACCTAATTACTGCTGCAAACTCGAGGAACTTAATGCGAAAGACGACAGTGACTGACTGACTGACCACATTAATATGATGGATTTGCTGTGTTAGCCGGGAAAGTTGCTATTTATGTGATAGAATATTTCTTGCTTCCATACCACGGTAACGACACTCAAGAAAAGTGAAGGGCCAATGAGTAGCTGTGGACTAGTTGCTGGTGAAACTACTCTCATCTATGGCAGTCAATTTAGAACCTTCTTTCTCTCTCTCCTCATTACTCCAATATCCCATCACCAACAATAATTACTCTAAACCAATGAATTAATGTTCAATAACGTGTGATTAGTTCGCACATTTCTGTCATAAACAAACTGTCATGATGATGATGAAATTAATATGGATTAAATAGCTTTCTGTAAACTGCCTTAATTAGCTGAAGTTACGCCACTAATGCCGGGTCCGTCAGTACCCAGTAGAAGTCCCGATCATGTTTTCATCAGTACTGTTATAAGAAAACTTGATAACTCGTCGCCGATCTACGGCTGTTCCCGGCAAGGTCAGTACGAAAACCCCGCATTTCTTTTATATACGTGCCTGTGTGACTTTGTTTTAGAATTTATTTTTTTAAGTTAAAGTTTGGATTCATCCTGACTTAATTAGAAATATACTAAAACAGACTGAGCTATTATTTTTTTTTTTATTCATTCTATTTATGAACCAAAACTTGGGTCCAATCAGTATTATAACTATAAGCTTTGTTTATTTTATAATAAATAATTGTATGTAAATCATTTTAAAAACTTTTTCATATTTTATTAATTTTAAAAAAGATGGTTAATAAAAATTGGAAAGCAGTTTGCAATCAACTTAAAAAATAAATCTTTTTTCTAGGGGAACATGTTTTTACTTTATTTGTTTGATAAAAAATAATTTTAAAAAAATTACTTGTTATGTTTTATAATGTCATAAAAAAAATTGAAAAATATTTTATAATATTTGATTATAAAAAAATCACTTATTAATATTTGAATTTTAAAAAAATTATCTGATATGTATAGAATATTAAATGTAACTATTTAACTACTCGTAAAAAATAATAAGATATAAAAAGTGTAATAGTGAAAAAAAAGAATTTATTTATTTATTTATTTATACATAGTTTATTTTATAATATATATATATAATATAATATAATATAAATATTTCAAATATAATATTATATACATATAATCATTTTTTAGTGTTGGGAGAACATTGAAAATACAATTATTTTCTATGGTATCCTAATTTTATAACACAATTTATATGATTTAAGATGTATGATTATTGTATGATATAACATGTTTTGTATTTAAATATATTTTCTAGTAATATTATCTAAATTAAAATATTACATGCACTAGCATATCAAATTAATATATTTTTATATTATATATTAATAAATCATAATATGTGTATTTCTAGGGGTGAGTAAAAAAATCAAAAAATTAATTAAACCGAGAAAATCAGAAAAAAATAACTGAAAAAACCAAACCGTGAAAAAAATCAATTAAAATATTTTTAAAAATTAACCGGTTCGGTTCGGTTTTATAAGTTTGAAATCGAAAAAACCGAACAGAACCGAACCCAAACAAAAAAAACCAGAAAAAAGCCGAGTCAAACCGATTTTTGTCATAAAAAACTGAACCGAACCGGTCTGTTTGAACCAGTTTTGGTTTGGTTATTTTTTTGATAAAAACTGAACCGAACCGAAAATGATCACCCCTAGTTATTTTCTATATAAATATATTATTAATTTTTTATTTTCTAATAATATTATACTTAAAAGTACTTTATTAATATATCATTTTATTATACACACACCCCACACTTTAGTAAGAACTACTTTTTAAAAGAAACTGCTTCATGCCAGGTGTAAGTGAGTGGGTATGAAAGTTCTTTCTCACATGAGAAATTGTTTCTAAATTGAACGCATAAAAACTTGATTAGGTAGTAAAATATTATTTTAATATATTTTTTAATAAAAATATTTTTAAAAATAACTGTTGTTTCACTCTACACACCCTTAAAAGATTTTTTTTTCATTCTGTGTCGTTGGATTAAAATCAAAAGGTGTGCCATTTTCCTTCCTCCCTTCCTGCTCCCTTTCTATCTTCTTCTTCTTCTTCTTTTTTTTTTTTTTTTGAGATACGAGCATTTGAAAACACGGTGCAAATCATATTTATAATAAATTTATTTATTTTATATAAAATTAATTTTTTATATATTTTTTAAATTATTTTGATGTGCTAATTTTAAAAATAATTTTTAATAAAAAATTATTTTAAAATATTTTAATATAAAATATACTTTAAAAAATAATTACAATCACACTCTTATCTAATCTAGGAATCACGTTTCTTTGGGCTCTGGTTTCTTGAAAGAAAATGCTTTAGGATTTGTTTTTTTTTTGCACAAATCATGAACATGTGCTTACGCAAGAGGCCCGACATTTGTTTGCCTGAAAAACGATCCCATCAATGCTTCGGCCCTTGCCAGGGAGGGCCTATAATGGGCAAAGATGCTAGAGTTAATATCCATTGCCTTAACCATTTTCAAGGTCAGTCCATATGTTCGGCCCAGACGACCAAATTTAGTTTGACCAATATTTAGAGCCGGTTTGTTTTTATATTTTATTTTTTTTAAAATATAATTAAAATATTGGAGTGCAGGCTGTGTAGCCTTATCTGGACTCAACTATACTCTCCTCTATTTTTACTCTTTACTGGATGAAACTTCTGGTATATTAATATGAGAGTCCTGAAGGGGCTAATTTTTTTCGTAGTTCAACCGTTAGAGATTGTACTTCAACAGTCAGAGAAGAAGAAAATAATCATGTTTTCATCTATTTTTTTATTTTTTATTTTTAAATTGTTTTGATGTAATGATATCAAAAATAATTTTATAGAAATAAAAAATTATTATTTTAATATATTTTCAAAGAAAAAACATTTTAAATAGTAATTCTTGACATAATTTTAAAAAATTCGAAAAAAAAATGATGGCTTATAAATAAAAGAAAAAAAAAAAAAAACCTGTGATGTGGGCACGGGGGGACAATATACGATATAGGTGGGTGAGAATGAGATAGGTGGAGCTTTCACCGCACACCATCTCAGAAGTCTGTGGCCGTGAATAAATTGCTGAATCAAATTTCTTGACTATTTTTGGGCTCAGTGAGGACTCAAGATAACTAACTCATCGGCCCTTTTTGGGGCTTTACTTGTGGGTCCACCTAAACGATTCCGTGTCGCCCCCCACTCCCCCAGCTTCTCGAACTTTCACGGACCCATCCTCTCCTGGCCTCCCTCCCATTTTTATTTTTTCATAACTCGGACGCTGTTCGTTTCTTCAAATGGAACCAAGTTTTTTTCTTCCTTTCAACATAACCTGAAGAGATACTGACACGTGTGAGCAATACACACGCGCGCGCGCGCGATCAAAACCAGGAAGTAAGAGAAACCAAGCAAGAAAGTGTAGTGCTGTAAAATGGAGTTTTTGAGAGGGACAAATATCAATATACTCCTCGACGACTCTCTCCCTCTCTTTCTTTCCCAGAATCCGTAGACTGTAGAGTAGTACTGCAGTGTCTTTAATTTCATTTCATCTCCAGGATTTTGACTTGTTCTTCAAAGCGGGCGAAACCGCGATTTAATTAATACATAAAAAAATCTAATATCAGCTAAATTTATATTATAGTTTTAATCCATGATATTTAATTAAATATTAAATTTCTTGACCGCAAGATAAATTAAATATCACGAAATCTAGAAGTACGCTATTTTGCCCTGTGCAGCAGTGTTATTTCAGTATTTCTTTTTATACTGCATTGTCTGGGTTGTGAAGTTAGTACTTTGAAATGACTGCAAATTAACGGCGACATGACGTGGATTCATCCTTTTCAGATTTGACACTGTCTTCCCGACCAGCCAGTGCTACAATGCCACGTTTTTAATTCTCTTTATCGCACCATTTTCATTTATTTTGTACTATTTTCTCAATTTTTCTTCAACTCCAGAAATATTTTTTTTACCGCTTTGCTGTTCTTAAAAGGAATCTTGGCTTTCCGACCAGCAGGTCTCACGAAGCCATCCAAGTCCGTAATAAAGAAATCTCAGTAGCATTTATTTCCAAAGCAAGAATGCTCCATCTCATAATTGTTTGGCTGTGACATCAAATCCAATCTAATATAGTTACCTGTCATGTCATGGCTAGGATTTGATCAATAACATCTCGACACCTAGGCGTCCACTGAGACCTTATCAGTAGTTCATGGTCTACGGAGGTCATGATGTGGCTAACACATCAATCAAGTCCAGGATGCGCAATGCTTGATGTAGTGCGTGAACAGAGAAGGCACCCTTCCTCATACTCGGTCTTCCTTGCGTGGTTGGATTGCGGTAATGATTAAGTTTAAAGTATTTTTTAAAAATATATATTACAATATTATTTTTTAAAAATTATTTTTAATACCAATATACTAAAATAATTTAAAAATTTATAAAATATTTTTTAATAATATTTTAAAAACAATTAAGCTGCATTCCAGCAATTATATTTAAAGTATTTTTTATTTGAAAATATATTAAAGTAAATTTTTTTTTTTTAAGTTTTTTTTAATATAATTACATTAAAATAAATAAATAAAAATTTTAAACGCGTTGATAAATACAACTTGCCCATACCCATCACGTTTCCCGCTTCTTGATGCAAAAATTACCACTTTCAATACCCAATTTGAGCTCCTAATTGGATGCCGGAAATTAACTATACTATATAAAAAAACATAACTTTATTGTATCTCGTGTACACATTAAATACGATTACTCTGGACGATGTATACTATAATGTTTGCATGGCACTACCCACTAGTTAGCATTTTGATTCTTTTTTGGCTTTATCTTCTCTTTAGAATTTTATTTCAAATAATATTTTATAAAAATCTGATTTTTTTATTAAAATTTTTTTTTTATATTTTTATATTTTAAAATTATCTTGACTTGTTGATGTTAAAGATAATTTTTAAAACAAAAACAATATTTTTAAATAAAAAATCATTTAAAAAATAACGGTTAATATACTTATAAAACGCTCTCAATAAACATTATGGATAATGTTTGAATAAAAGGACCCGTAATGGGATTGTACTTGGAGTCCTTGTGATAATGTTTCGAGGGGGAAAGGAGAGGGTTTAAAATGATAGCTCATGGCTGGTGATGAATTGAGGGATAATATCGGCCGCCTTTTTTTTTTCAAATAATATCGGCCCCCCCTTTTTTTTCAAATAATATCGGCCCCCTTTAGACAGCAGAAACATAGAATACCGCTAACTCTACTGTTCAATCAAACAGTCAACAAGACAGGGATCATGTATGATCGTGGAGCCCACGTGCCACGAACCCCAAGCAGGCCCGTGGTGTCTACAGCGAACGTGCTACACACGGCGTGAAATAGAGCGTGTGGAAATCCAGTCACTACCAACAGCAGCGGAACAGATCACAAACATGAACAGCTCAGCTCTTAGAAGTATACTCTTACCACGCGCTGAAATGCATCTTGTTAATTAGAGTGAGTTACAAATTAATATTTTAAGTTTTGTAAAAAGAATTTAATATCTTTATAGTTTTTAAAATAACTAACTATTCTCTATTTTCTTAATCTACTAATAAATTAATACTTTTAACTCATTTTACTTTTCCAGTTTATTTTTTTTAAAAAATAAAAAATAGAGAATATGAAAAGATTGACTAGAAAAAAATATTTTTAAAGTAAAAAAATTCAATTATCAATAAATTAAATAATTACATTTAAAACTAAAAAATATTTAATTTATTTTAAAAACTAAATGGACTGGTATGTAATTCATAATAATAATTATGAGATCATCCTTTCAAGTTTGTACTCGTGTGCATATTGTCGATCCTTCCACCTTAATCGTTTTCCTTTTCGACTTTAAAAGGAAAAAAACGTGTCAGCCAGACAGAGAGAGTACCAAAAGTAAACATAAACTAGAGACTTGTATGCGTAACAGAAGGCAGGCAAAGCAAGCGACGAATATCACTCCATTTTCCGTTCGTCTTCATCGTCTCCAGTTTCATAGACTCATAAACAAGTCCTGTTGTATGCTCTCATCCCCTCTCCTCTCCTCTTCACCATTTAAATCTCCCTCTCCAATCTGTTTGTCATTGACTGTTTAACTTAATAATCTTAATCTCATGAAATATTGACAAGTGGTGATGAGATGGAGAAAGGAGAAATGATAGAAAGTAGAGATTGAAAGGTGAAAGGACAGTGACAATAATAAAGAAAGAACCAAAACTGATTCTAAAAAACGAAAATGCGAATGCTTTGTGATGTGTGTGAAAGCGCAGCTGCGATTCTTTTCTGTGCTGCTGATGAAGCCGCGCTTTGCCGCTCCTGCGACGAGAAGGTAAATCAATCACTTTCTCCTTTTTCCATTTTTTTCTGTTAATTGTGTTTATTTCTCTGATTGAGAATTATATTAACTGTATTGTTTAAGTGAACAATTTAAGCGCTAAGGTAATAATATAGCTCTGTATGTGATAAATCGAGACGGGCTTCATTGGATTTGTAAAAAAAATATTTCTTTTCTTTTCTTTTTTTGATATTGGAAGTGTGAAAATTGTTATTTCCTTGTTAAGCCTATAAAGTGACGATCTTTTATTGTGAAATATCAAGCTTGATAGTTTTTTTGATGATGGTTCAAATATTGGTCTTCTTAAGTAAGCATGATCGAATTTGTCATGTTTAAGCTAATGGGTTTCTGTTTTTTGTGCTGGGATTGCAGGTTCATATGTGTAACAAGCTAGCTAGTCGGCATGTACGAGTAGGACTTGCAGATCCTAGTGATGTTCCACGGTGTGACATATGTGAAAAGGCTCCAGGTATGCAGGCCTGTCTTTGCTGACATTTTTGGGTTTTTTTTTTTTTTTTTCACGGGACATGAATTTTGAAGTTTTTTGAAGGATTTTTTTTCCCTTGGCTTGAAATGTATATGTAGCTTTCTTTTACTGCGAGATAGATGGCAGTTCGCTCTGCTTGCAATGTGATATGATAGTGCATGTTGGTGGTAAAAGAACCCATGGGAGATATCTCCTATTGAGGCAGAGAGTTGAGGTTTGTCACTCGGGATTGAAGTGTTTTGAGTTTTGTATCAAATATGTAAGAAGCTTTCTGAATTAACATGCCTTGTTTGATTGTCTTATTTAGTTTCCAGGGGATAAACCTGGCTGTACAGAGGAACAAGGACAGCAACCGCTTGATGATAATGAAACAAGAAGGGACCAAAATCAGCCGCCTAAGCTCACAGCTAGAGAAAATCAACAGAACCACAGGGCCTCTCCAGTTCCAATGGTAGAGAATAACACTGATAGTGACGGGAAAATGGACAACAAATTGATTGATCTTAATGCCAGGCCTCAGCGGGTACATGGGAAAAATCCAACTAACCAGGTATTGACTATTTCCAACACTAATCATGCTTTCTATTTACAGGTTGATATTTCTTTGAACCACGTGCACATGCATTGCAATTTTTTATGCTTTAATTTTAACCTCAACAAAATTGTGTCCGTCTTCTGTTTAGGAAAATCATGAATCCTCTAGTTTGGCTCCTTTTGGATTCTTTAAAGGGGAGCCACAAAAGTAAGCAAGGTATGATCTGCATTTAGTAAGCCTAACTCATGTGTTTTCTTTTCTCCATTTATTGTTTCATAAAGTTGACATTATGGATGGTTGTGCGGGAAGCTTGAAGTTTCCATTGAAGTCGATTTTCTTAAACCAGCTCTTGGATGACTTCTACATGCAAGTACGCATAGGACTCTAAATTCCGCTGCTTGTAAGATGGTGAATGTGAATGTAATCTTCTTTTATTCAAACTGTGGTTTAGATATGTAGCTATATGGATCTGAAATGAAGATAAACAAATATTGTTATGGCCTTTTACCGTGTTCCATGTTTGTAAGGGCATAACAAACTGTGGTTTAAATATGTAGCTATATGGATTCTCAAAAGAACAAAAAGGGTGCATCTGTTATTGAGATGGAGCCTAGCTGAAATTTACTTTAATGTTTTGGTTTTCAAATTTTCGCCTTAGCTGCTAACTACGAGATACCATTTGAGGGCATGTCAATCCTAATGTACACAAAGCGGCTATTTATGCAAATCCACAGCTATTTGAGGGGGCAGTCTTCGTGTTGCATGATCAACTGTTTGAAATAGCAGGTGAAAACAGTGGAACGAAGAGGTTAAGGTAGCTGTTCCATTAGCCATCTATCACGTTTGCCATCAGGCTCCATCTTTGTTTGTGACCAATTGTAATCGGGAGGATAACATAGAAGCTCTAAATCTTTGAAAAAGAACAGCTTCGCCCAAAAATGGCTTCTCATACTGGGCAGATAAGTTAGCTGCTTTGCTGATAACCATATATTATGTCAGGTTTCAGAAGGATGCTTGTAATTGAACAGGAAAATTCTCTAGTGGGCACAGTTGTGATGTTTTAATGGCCGTTTGTGAAGTCAAAAATTAGTGCTCCTCATGCCACACATTATTAAAGGATTAATAGCATTTTACTGGCTATTAATGGACGTGCCAGCATTTCACATTTTCAATGATGGAGTGGACATGTATTTTTGGTTGCTGGCTCACGTTGATACGCTCAGACATACTGAGTATGGCCATGTAGTTTGGCCTTGTTGACTTGCAGATTGGTCAATGCAGTGGGTGGCTGGTACTTATTTGCTGATCACAGTTACGGGTATTGCGGGCAGAACTTGGAAATCATGGAATTTTCATGTTTCTTTTACCCTTGTGTGCATTTGTTTATAGTGAGGATAGGTCTGATTTAAGTGGTTACTTTGCAAATGTCTGTCATTCACTTGTCTCAGTTTCTGGATATCCCCAACTTACAGAACAAGTGTTGTTCTATTTGTCCTGATAAACATCGGCATACATTCGTTGCCTTGTGTTTTTTTTTTTTGTCAGATTAAGGTGCTGCAAATGCTAGGTAGTCTATCTATTGTTTAGCAGGAACGGTTGACAGATGCTTATAAGCCTTTGGAGACTGGACTGGCGTGCCTTTACATTGTTTGCCAGGTTCTGTAAATTATGGCATATAGAAGTTGCAGTTGAAACCCAGAGGGACCGTATATTCTTATTTGTGGAATAGCAGAACGCTACCTGATATGAGACCCAAGGCAGATGGACTATTGCATTTGCCAGGTTCTGTAAATTATGGCATATAGAAGTTGCAGTTGAAACCCAGAGGGACCGTATATTCTTATTTGTGGAATAGCAGAACGCTACCTGATATGAGACCCAAGGCAGATGGACTATTGCATTATCAAGGCCTTTATTTTTCCATTTGATTTTCAAGATGATTTGATCCAAGTGATTGCAAGCCAAATCCTTTGAAGTGATCACAAGTAAGACAGATGGATTATGCTAGTTTTGAAGGGAGCTTAAGCAGGCTGTCAGTCTAGAGAGGCTATAGAAGTGTAGGGAAATGGTGTTTAGCCATTTCAACTATAATTAAAAATTTCAACTATAATTGTTTCTTTGAAAAAAAATGACCGTTAAATATCCTTCAATGATTTTGAAAAAGAAAAAAATGTCATCAAAACATATTTCAAATATAATTTGGACTCGGGGCAATGAGTTGCAGGGATAAAAAATAATAAATTCTATCAACTTTACCAAAAACCTGATGTCTCGTCTTCAAAGTCTTATCTCCTAGTGCCCAGTCTCCATAATTTCATTCTCTCATGTCCAGTATCCCAAGCTGCTATGTTCCTGTTGGATTTTGGTGGGGCAGTTCCAAATTCTTTTTCATTTTTCTTTTCTTTTTCGCGGTTTTTGTCACGGCTCAAATCAGCTGAGAAGGGAAAGGGAACTATTGCAGGAGATGGAGATGACAGATGGAAGACTTGAAGATTTAAAACAGAGAAGAACGTTGTATGAAACGCTACGTTTCATTTATCCTCCAATGCACACCGTTTCAATCAATTACTCCCCTTGCTCTACGCTGCGTTTTGATTTAGCCAAGGTCTCTCTATCTTTCAGAAAAGGGTGTTGTATTTAACCTGATGCTGTATCATAATGAATATTATGATGATGATGAAAGAATTACGAGGAGGTTTGCTCATCACACCTCTAGTCCTTCCAGAATCTCTCTGCTAACTAGTTAGCCTGTTTGTATGACAGCTCCTCCTAGTTTGGAACGTTAATGCATCAAACTGAAGCATATTAAATATTAAAATAAACACATAGTTTAGCGGGCCGAAATCTGTTGGGCTCCCTGGATGAAACAACCTTAAGGATACTGTGGCTTACCGTAACAGAAACTACCTTTTTATCTGCCGCATAGACCTGTTTTCACGCGTTGAAACCCAAAATAAATAAATTAATCCCTCACTTTATAAGTTAAAAGTAACAAACTATGTTTAAGATGCGTGCATCTTCAAAGACTGCAGGGACAAGGAGGGATGCACTTCCACTCTAACTGAAGACCTGTTCTAAAATTACGAGCTTGAAAGACAAAATGGGTTGAAAAGGTGCCTGGCCTTCTTGTTTAGAGGCAGAAGATTTTGAGATTCTGTAGAAATTGTTTTTTAAAATATTTTTTATTTAAAAATATATTAAAATAATAATATTTTTTTATTTTTAATATCCATATATCAAAACAATAAAAAAAACATTAAAAAAAATAATTTGAAGAAACAAAAAAATTAAAAAAAACCCGTAAAGCTAAACGGTATCTTTGTCATCTGTTGTAGTCTGAAGGCGTCACAATTGTTGTAACTCACAAATTACAGTGCCTCGGAATTGGTGAAGAATGCTATACTCAAGGTTATCATGAGGTGGCGGGAGGGGGGGGGGGGGATCATTGAATTTTAATTTATGCGTATTATCACAAAAATCACATTTGTGCAAGTTTAGCTAGTATGACCATGTCTAATATCTTAACATCAAGAGTGTCCTCCAACTTTACAATTCCATCAGTGCCATCTACACCGATTAACTTGCCAGTAACACCACGATGTGCACCACCCAAGATCTTGATCTTGTCTGATTTCCTAGGCACTACTATCTCAATTTCACTAGGAAGAGCAGTTATTGTCTCGCCGTTACCATTAGCCCCAAGGGCTATTTTACAAGAGCCATCCTGGTCCCAAGAACACCAGCATTAGTATAGCAGCTGCATGAATCAATTCAGACACAAATTCTACTCTGTTCCCTCTTCCCTCTTACTAATGACAATTCTACTTTGTATTCCTTCCATATAAACTGGTGCAACTTCATCAAAAAAATAATTAAGGAACTTGCTGTGGATTTCAAGCATCTAATTAATAGTTATCAGCAGAGAGATGCAATGAAAACTTTTCCCAAATTGCTTTGGAAAGACATACCTGAAGCACCTCCCTGATGACACCAACAGTCGGTTCATCTGTGGTCCTGTGTACGTTCACCAATATGTCGGGTATGAACCATGGTCCTTCACCATCTCCACCTGTAACGAATGAATTTCAACTTCCTTAATTGCTAAAAGAATGTTCATGAATTTTTAATACCACGCCTGGATATTGTAAAGATCACAATAGGCATGACAGCACAAAGATTTTGTAGAAAGCTGATCAAACTCCATGCATCTTATCTATTTAAATGTTCTGCCCATTCAGAGAAGCTTCACCATGAAGATTAAATTCTAACTTCTAAACCAAACCACTGAAAAACAGAAGGAACAGAAAAGAAAATTCATGAAGCACCAATTCATTTTCTGGAATTGAAAAGGGGCAAACAATATTTGTACTCCTGAAATATCTATTTCATGAAGAAAACAGAATTAATTTTCTTCTTTTAATATCTCCCAGCCTCACCATACAAATACTCGAATCAATGTGAAAACTGGATTTACATAATCACATGACACATACAAACCAAAAACTGAACCATGAAAAAGGACATACTAGATATATTTTATTTTATATAAACTAATAAATATCAGCAGGTCCAACACATTAAGTATGACTAACGGCAAAATAAGAAAGTGCAGAACAAACCTATAACAGGAGACATCATATCAAGACCATTAGTTCCAGGTGTCATTAGTTGCCCTCCAGGAGTGCCAGGGAGGTAGGATGCTGAGCCAGGTGTCATAGGCTGGCCGCCAGGAGTTGATGGCAGGTATGGGCTTGGAGCATTGGCTATAAGAGGTGCACAAAGTTAGCTACAGAATCAAATAAACGCTGAAAGTATCATGTGAAACTGAAAGAGAAACTACCATAGGCAGAACTGCTATCTCTTGGTGTTCCAGCCTCACTATAATTACCACCAGGAGTGCTGGCCCAGCCTGAACCAGGCGTTGGAGCTTCATATGTTCCAGAGGGAGGGCTTCCTGGCTGGAAAAAGAACAATTTCTTTATTAGAACATAGAATAACTTGTACTATTTATAGGGTCAAAGTATACAAGTTCTTCACCTGATACTGCGGACTGGTTCCCCAAGACCCAGGATTCCCATCTTCCCAATTATCCCTGCATTTTTGTGGATACAGTTCCAATGACCATCTATCAGTTACAATGCATAAAAGTGACATAGTCAAAAGTTCATTATATTTGTCAGATGATACTTTCATTAAACTTATGTCAGAGTGTCAAAATACAGGAAATGCAGGACACTTTTCATTTTAGTATCAGATATACCAGAAAACAGGATTATGCAATGCGAAACATATGTTCTAATTTGGCAATGTTGGTTATGAAAAATTGAAAAGAACAGATTGGTGGGCCGAGGAAAAAAAGGAGAGATTAGACCAAACCACAAAGCAAGATAAATATTGATCCTTAAGCACTACTAAAATCTGCTTAATTTCATCATACTAAAGTTATCCATCATGACAGAAAAATCACAAATTGGAATAAAACTATGTAAAACGATGTAGTAGGCCTCCAAAAGTTTTAAATTAAGCAAAAGAAAATAACTTGTTAATAACTAAAGCAAGAGTGTTAATTTAAAGACAACAAAAGGAAAAGAATTGTCTAATTCTAAAAAGCAAAATGGGACAGATGAATGACATAGAAATAATTTTATGGGATATGGTTATAATTCATGATCAATCTGTTGAGATAATAGGCCCGCATAGATGGGGAAGTAACTATTAAAGATGCAAAGAAATTATTGCAAACGGGTTAGTAACTTTTAGAGATGCAGTGTTAAATTGTGCCTCTTATTTCTAGTTTGTCCTTGAATCGTTATTTTGACTATTTAGGTGAAACAACACTATTAAGACCAATTCATTAAGGATTAAGGAACCAAGATAACTTTCTATATTAGTACATGACTATTGATACAACTACTACAAATTCCTCTAGGCATGTGCAAATTTTAAATTGATATTTGTGCAAAATAGGAAAAACTGCTGAATCTTCAAATCCAACCCATTCACTGTTTCTGCTGCAACTGCCATTTTACCAGTTTCTCTCTCCATTTTATTTCCTATGAAGTTGTGTCCACCAATTGAAGGTCATATTTTAGACAGATTGTAGTTAAGCAAAACAGTATCATCAGCAGTTCTAATAAGCAAGTAAATATGCCCGTGACAGGGGATGGCTAAAACTAAATGAAACCAAAAATTCTTAAAAGTGATACTATCAATCAAAATATTCAACAGAGAGGATTCAGGATAGATATCTAAATAGGAAAAGCATTAGTATTAACAAAATTCATGGTCAAACCTTGGAGGACTCATTGGTGCATAAGGATTCCAGGCCCGATCACGCATAGGTGTCCTCATGCCATCATGAATAGGTGTCGCTGCAAACATGAGATATACATAAGTATATATAACAATCACTTCTATACCAAAATGATGATTGATCAAAGTATCCAAATCTAAATATACCAGAGTAGCGATCAATTAAAGCATCCAATATCTAAATAGACTCGCATACAAAGAACAAACCTCCAGCATCTCTCATTGGTGTCATGTATGGACGCAATGGAGTCCGAGAAGGATGCATTGGGGTTTCACTTCCCATACCATATCGAGGTGTATCGCTGGTAAAACATGTGAAAAATAGTTAATCAGAAAGATAGAATCATAAAACCAGTTCAAACAATTTTCGGTGTGTATTTACCGGTATGGAGTTGAAACAACCACATTATCTGAGATGTGGCTCCGATCAACTGCACTTGAAACAGCATTCATTTTCCATAAAACAAACACGAATACAAGGGGCTAGCTTTTCATTGTATGTAGATAGGTGAAGACTTGCCTGTAACAACTTTCATTTGCGATTCCAGTTCAACTCTAACAAGTTGACCTTTGATATCTACAACACGCCCACGGTAACCCTTGAAAGGACCCTGTCGTACCTTTATTGTGGTACCAACCAAAGCATCATGACCTCCCCGTCCACCTCTATTTCTTCCTCCAGCTGCAGAATTCAATTAGCAGTTAATATTAGAACTCGACTTGAGAAAAACATGGCACCATTGTAACAAAAATGTCCTTTCCTTTCTTGGGTAAATAACAATTAAGGAAGCCCAATTATGATAAAATTTATTTAAAGAAAAGAGTTGTCACTTTAAAAAACTTACACTCAAATGGAGGACCTCCTCTAGAAAATCTCTTTGGTGACGGGGGTACTCGGGGAGGAGTTTTAAAACTACTCAATCTTGAATAGGAATCACCCTGAAAATTTAATAATGAGTGAGAAAAGGGACAATTTGGTTTAAATTATTTCTGCTGATTTGATCTGAAACTGATATAGTCAGTTTTCACTTTAAAAATCATGTCCTGCTAACCTCAATAGGTTACTAACAAATAATGATTGTAAAATATTTAACAAAAATAAAATAAAATTAAGCAACATGATATATCTGGCAATAGCTTCTCTAAGTAATTAATCACAAAGATATAAAAACAAATCTGCTATAACAAAAGTGACAGTGACTATCAATCATCTTTTTAAGCTCCTATTCAGTTAGCAATGATCAGCAACTTTTGATAATTATGAACACCAATCCACTTCAAACCAAACACACCTGAAAAAAGCCTGGATAATTAGAATAAAAGCTGCATGCACAAAAAACTCAGCTAAAACAGAAATTTTATTCCTAAAATAAGACAGAAATGCTTACATTTCTATCTCCATTGGAACATGATCCTCCAACAACCACACAGGAATGGGATTTAGCACAAATAAACCCAGCATGCTCAAGGTGATGCCGATCATAGATGAACAGAACTCCTCTATATATGTGTTCTACAGGACCTTGTTTTCCCTAACAAGACAATAGGGGAGCTGTAACCAATGAACATGTGGTAGTAAGATCGATCATGCAGTGGCTGGGAATCTTACTTTGCAAGGACCATCAATGATCCTAACAACATCTTTCACAGATACAGTGTTCTTGTACCGATCTTGGACGTTGGTTTTCTTCTCAATTTTGCATTTTATCTCTCTCAGTCTAACAAGTGCAACATCAGGTCTCTCTGGAACTCCCTTGAGAACCTGGAGAAAAAGGACGGATCTTGAGCCAAACTAGGTGACAGCCAAACTAGGTGACAGGTAAACCTAGCAATGTAGGCAGTTCAGTGATGACTAACCTGAAAGGCTTCACTTTCTACACGAATAATTAAACCAAAGCTCATATTACTGCAATAAACACCAAAGAACAAATAAGGCCTCAAATGATAAGGACAAAAGGATAACATTTTTAAGCAAACAGGCTTACTCCAATAGCACAAGATCGTGAAGCTCATAGCCCCCAATGTTGGTAGCTCCTGTAGTTACCTCAGAACTTTCCACAACATCATCAGCAAATACACGGATCTGAAGACAACAGATATCGACATTGGCTCCACACATTAGTTTCCTTGTCAAGCAATAACTAAAGCAGAGAATTAATTTATGCAGCAAAAGCATCACTCACATGTTCCTTTGTTGTATCAGACAGAATAATGAGCACATGCTGCTCAACCTTAACAACCATGCCAGTTGCACCTTCATGTGTGCCTGAGACAACCTTCACGTGATTGCCAGGTTCAAAATACTTGCACAATTCCTTTTCATTTACTGCAAGTGTTTTCTGCCAATAAATAGTTTTGAATACCAATAAATGAAAGGATGAGACAATAGCAAATTCAACCTATTCTTAACAACATACAAAGACAAATGATTATTTTAAATTTACCAACAAATTCTTACCGGAAGACCCTTCATTTCAGGTCTAATATGTACATTTTCTTCATCAACTTTCTCAACCCATCCCTTTAGATTTTTCAGATCTCCCTTGACAACAATAACTGCATCACCCTTCATAAAATGGCCCTTCTTTCTGTTTGCAAACAAGGTTGACAAACTGGCAATATCACCATCTCCATTCTCTCCAGGTGTACGAAACTTCTCAAGCTCATCAAATGATGGCTTAATGTTCTGAGCACTAATTGACTTCATTGATACAGTTTTATACAAGAAACCATCTTTAAAAAGCATCCCGCCAATATTTTCAAAATAATCACCGGTCATTGGATCTCTTCTGCGTTCTACACGAATATGTAATTCCCTGAAAATTTACAGGGCCAACAAATAATCATATAATAAACAAAAAGATTCAGTACTATTGATATTTTAATGCAAAAGAAGCAATCGGTATTTACCTAGCTTCTTCAACATTCATAAAACGTGGAGGAGGTACAAATGCCTTCTTTTTTGGCGCTTCTCTGCCTTCCTGGGGAAAAAGGGGTAACAAAATCCATCTTCTATTATGAAAGTGCACTAACATAATTAAGTTTCACACTATCTCATGCATCGGCAAAGTAATATTGATGATAAAAAAGGGAATGCCTAGTGCATCTATATGAGGTCACCAATTTGATGAGACATGACCTTGAACAAGACAGTTTTCTCAGTCGAACATGTCTACTATCAACCAAACAAAGGGCAATAATGGAAGTGAAAACTTACCAGTTTGTTTGCAAGAGCCTGCAAGTCAATCCTTGGAATTAACTTTACTGTAACTCTCTGCCGGACATTATCTACATCTACAACCTTCAAAATAAGAGAACGAAAAATCAGCAAAGAAAAACTGAGAACAAGAAGGTGAATAGGAACAGAAGTTATAAAACATACTTTGGCAAGGTCCCCTTTGTAATTCCCAATCTTCATTCTGACCCAGGTGTCCCTTGAAAGATCAATTACTTTGCTTTCAACTGAAAGAACATCAGTCATTTCTTTGATTGGAACAAGCATGATTTTCTGCCCAAAAATATTGCGCAAGCCTTTACAAGCCTGAAGCAGAAGCAAATCAATAGATCACATATTCCATCCGTCACAGCTGTAAGCATGAAAACGCAAAAAGTTGAGTGGTTCAGTAATCACTGGAAAGCCCCAAAGCAGAAGGATACCTCTCTCACATGGGCTTCTTTGTCTGCTTCAATATATATATAGTTTTTAAGATGATCAAGAACAATAGCAGACCGAATTTGCAACTCCGATCCTTTATCAATGTATTTTTGCATTAAACAAACAGCCGTCTCCCGTTCACGGCCAATCTGATGAATATTAAAGAACAATTAAATAAGTACATGAATACATCTAGTACCACAAATAAGAAAAACACGCCCATTGACGAATGATAAACATACCGCACACTTAACCATCCATAATTTCGGATCCCGAACAGATGGCAAAAGAGCTTGTTGCTCCACTTCCGTAGTCTCTTCATCATATTCTGAGTGCATTGACTTTGCATATCTTGCTTGAATACTTCTCTCAAGTGCTTCAACATCTTCTTGATCCTCTTCTGCAGGCAGTAACGGCCTACGATGCATCCTTCTACCACTACCCTCATCAGGTAAATCAGCTCCGTGATCGTCAACTATAAAATCTGCATTTACAAAAGCACAATTAAGAGCATTGAATTCACCACCATTACTAAAAAAAAGGGCTTAAAATTTAAACAAACATACCGTCCTCGCCATCATCTTCATCCTCCTCGTCATCACTGGCAACTTGAGCAATATCATCAAAAAACTCTGAGCCACGCCGCTTCTTCCCCTTCTGTTTCCTACCACCACCTCCTCCTCCACCACCACCACCACCATAATCCTCATCCCCATCATCCTCATCTTCCTCCTCCTCCTCCTCCTCCTCCGCAATATCATCAAAGAAATCTGATCTCCGTCTCTTCTTAATCGACGCTCCTATATCTTCCTCTTCTTCACCCTCATAATATTCCTCCTCTTCTTCATCCATTACTTGCTCTTCCTGCTCCTCATACTCTTCATCTTCAAGGTCGTCGTCTTCGTCTCTTCGACGAGACATGGTTAATTGAATTGACGGCTATAGTTGTAATCTGATCCAATAAATCGAAGCCAGCAGGCAACAATTCATGCTAATTTCAAGAAAGAGAGAAAAAACAATAGGATCTATCTTGTACCTGCTGAAAGTGAGAGGATTAGGGATTTTAAGATTTTCTAAGCTCAGTTCGATCAATCGGGAAGCAAGATACAGACAGAGAGTGTGCTAACCCTAACAGAAACAAAGAAGAGAGGAAAACGTCGAGAATTTCAGTGAATTTTTTTTTTATCTGAAAGGAAAAACAATATATTGTTTGAAGTCGGATCCCCCGCCTATTAGAGTTTGAAGCCGTCTTATCCATCAATGTACGGGTTTAAAATTGGGTTATTTATAAATATATTAAAATAATATTTTTTTTATTATTTTATAAAATTATTTTTAATATTAATATATTAAAATATAAAAAATTTAATTTTAACCAAAAAATTATTTTTAAAAAATATTATTCTGAATGTAATTCACACGTGAAGCAAGCATATGTATGGCCATATAAAAAAAAATTATTTTATATTTTTAAGAAAAAAAATTAATATTCTATGCCATGTATAAATTTAGGTAACCTATATTAACACCACCATACAATTCTATTTCTTCTAAATTATAAAATTTATAACATCAAAAATATTTTAAAACTTATTTCCTAGTTACAAGAGGAAAAATAAGGAAATTTCTCATTTTTAAACATAAGATTCATCAATTAGGAGATGCTGTGATGCGGAAAAATATTGATTAATAGAATCACCATAAGATTAATTAAACAATTTAAGAATTTATATAATTTTCTATTAATTCTTTTAAACAACTTATTATTTAGGGTTTTAATTCCAATTAATCCAATAAAAAATTTTCATAATTATTCATTTAACAAGGCATTAATTTCAAATTAGAAAATTGATTTTACTAATTATTTATTTTTATAGCATCAATCCTATCATCAAAAAACTGGTGTAACCAATAACTCATTTACAGGACACCAGTCTTATTATCAAAAAATTGGTCCAACGAATAACTCATTCACATGACACTTATTTTATCATCAGGAAACTGGTCTAACCAATATTTAGATAATAAATTTGTATAATAAAAATTCTAACATGTATTTTACAATAACCTTATTTCATGGCTAAACCCAAGCATATCGGTTTAAGCAGCTTGCCAGACCCTATATTTGATTGGATTATAATCATATTATGGATTTGAGCTCTTTCAAAACATAAAAAATATTGAGTAAAAAAGACTTCCTCATTAGTTTCACCCCAAGTCTTTTATGCATTTGATGCATAAGAACTTCAAAAGCCTCTTAAGAGACAATTGGTCAGGTTCATCTTATCTTCCCTTAAAAAGAGGTATTTAAAAAAAAACAGTTAGGGGGGGTTGAAATGATTTTCTTGAAAAGACCATTTGGTTACATGCAACTAATATAATAGGTGTTTATCCTTCCTAAGTTTATAATATGAGATCATATGTTTTTCATTCATTACGTGGAGTAGAAGGCGGTGATGTATATAAACCCTCTTCTTTTTTAATTTTACTTTTGCCAAAAATTTCCTTTGCATTCTATGTATCATAAGTCTTATATAGGATTAAGTTTCTTTGTGTTTTTTTGTAGAAGAAGAGTCATCTTCTAGGCAAACACATAACACACCTTATCTTTTTTTTTTTAAAATCATCTTAGGTTAAAAATGACTTCTAGAAAATGCAAAGAAATTTCATCTGCTGTGGGAGATTTCAATTTCAGGCCTGAAACTGGAAGTACTAGCCATGAATCTATAGCCATTAAAATAGGTCTTAGATTTAAAAATGGCATTACTTAACCCTCTTCTACTGGAAGAGGGAATGAGAATGTCCCCAAAGAGGTTTCAAACCTCAGGGGCTAATAGAAACTTGCTCGTATAGTCTGAGCAGCAAGATCTCTAAAGCGTGTGTGTAGACTACATATACTTTTATATATCTTTCTTAAAACATTAGTGTTTTCTTTTAAAGATAAGCATTTTAGTAGTGGAGTTGAGGTACATCTTTGATATAGTACATTTTCAATTATGTAATACCCTACTGCTCGCCTTGTTAGATGAATGCCTTGTTTTTATTGAGGGTAATTCTTTAACAAGTAGGTAATACATGATTAGGGTCCTCCAATCTTCCTCAATATTGATGGGAACAATCACAAACCTTTTTTTTACCTACACTTAATTTTTCTACAGCTTCAACCCAAACATCCACAAGGAGGTCTACAAGATTTAAACTTGTTAACTTAGACATAAAATCTGTCTGGTGGTTGTCTTCCCTTATAATACGAGTGATTAAAATACTTTTATCTCCAACTTTTAAATAAGGCTGAACCTTCTAAAGGTACTATTGCATGGTTGATTCTTTGGCTTTATATACTTATTGACATTGATTAACCACTGACCAAGAGTCACTATGAACTTTAAATGGGTATGCATTCAAAGGCCCTGCAAGGTGTAATCTTGCTAGAAGAGCTTCATACTTTAATACATTATTTATGGTTAGGAACTCAGAACAAACTCTATATTCCAATACTTGTTCTTAAAAACTGACAAGCATTATCCTAGCTTTACTTTCATTAATGTTGGAAGAGCTATTAACATATAATCCCCAGGTAGGGAAAATCAGAGGTTGTTTTACTAGAGCTTCTGGTTTGGCTGAGGAAGTTATGATCGAAAATACGAATTCATATGTATCCATAGGACCTTTAAAAAAGCATTCAATAATGAAGTCTACCAAGGCTTGACCTTTTATAGTTGGTCAGGGTCTATATTGAAGTCTAAACTCTCATAACTTAATAGTCATCTAATTAGACATCTAGACTTCTCTGGCTTATGAAGGATTTGCCACACACGTTGTGATGTAGGCGAAAGTTAAAAAAAGTAATTAAATGAGGAATGTAAAATATTTTAAATAGGTGAAAGAAACTACAAGTGTGAGCCTCAAATTCACAAGTTTATTCTCTTTAAAAATAATGATAATGAAGTCTTCCTCATAGAAGGTTTATAAACCTTTAAATAGTCCAGAAACCTTACTTCAACTAGAAAATAAAAATAAAAACCTGAAATTACAAAGGAAAAAGACATAAAATCCAAAATAAGTAAAAAATCTAAAAAAAGGAGGAAAAACACAAAAGCGGCCAAAATTGAGAGGCTTTGATGAGATTTTTTATATCTAAAAATCCAATGGTCCGTGTAGCAATGCAATGGATATTATAGAGAAAACGGTCTCTGTAAACTTTTGTAAATAATTGAACACAATCCAACAGACAAATCAAAAGTTATGAACCTTTTGAGCTGTTATTCGACTATAGTAATAAATTAGACATTATATTCCTTCATCCTCCTTTACCAAAACAAAGTTTACTGCTAAGTCAACCATCCCTAGGTAAAGAAAAAGGTTTTCACTCTCTCTTGGTTGAGACAGGATCTTGGGAGATGAAAGGTAAATTTTAAACTCTTTAAAAGCCTTCTGACAACTTGAAGTTAACTCAAAGTTGGTTATGTTTCTCAATGTCTTGAAAAATAGTAAAGTACGCCTCTCTAGATGAGCTATAAACTAATTAAGGGCAATTAATCTCTCTATAAGACAATTAATGAAACTTCTTTATTGACCAAGGACGAGTCATGTTTAAAATGGCTTGAACCTTTTCTGGATTAGGCTTGATTCTTTTGTTGCTTACTAGAAAACCCAAAAACTTTCCTCTTTTGATGGAAAAGACATACTTGAAAGGATTTAGTTTTATTAACATGTCATCAACATATCCCTCCATAACCCTTCTAAGTTAATTCTTGAAAATTTTTGTTATTAACCATCCATTAGTAAATAGCTCCAGCATTTTTAAACCCGAATGACATTGCTCTATAACAAAAATTTCCCTCTTCAGATATAAAAGTTGTTTTTTTCTTATCATTTAGGTGCATGAGGATTTGATAATAACCAAAATTGGCATTCAAAAAGCTCAAATATTTAAAACTTGCAGTGGAGTCAACTAAATGGTCAATCTTGGGAAGAGGATAACTATCATTTAGGCAAGTTTTATTCAAATCTGTGAAGTTCACACACATCTACTACTTACCGTTGCTTTTATTAACCATTACCATATTTGCTAACCAAATAGGGTACATCACTTCCACAACAAAAGCCAACATCTGGGAGCTTATCTACCTCTTGTGTTATTGATTTCTACCTTTCACCCTCGAAACACTTCTTTTTCTGGTGGACTGGATGAACAGTTATGTTATTTTTCAACTAATAAGTTGTAATTTTAGGACTGGTTCTTGGCATGTTAGAGGTTTTTATCGTAAAATTAAACCTTTAGATATAGATGAGCTCTGTCAGTGACTGTTATTGTGTTGGTGTCAAGGTTAAACTCACTTTCATGACGACTTAGTCATTTTCTCTTAAAAGAATATTCCTTCATTTTTTCATTAATTTTAGCTCTAACCTCCACTCTTTCTTTCAATAACTATTGTTGGTTCAATACTAGGGCTTTTTTTCCCTTCAGATAAGTAAATGCACATTGCCTTGAGGTTATTTGATTCTCCTTCACTATGGACACTCCTTTCAGAGTTAGAAATTTTAGTGTCAAGTACCTGGTGCTAATGACTGCATTAATCTAATGCAAAAGAGGTATACCTAAAATGACATTGTAGGCCTAGATCATGTCAATAACCATAAAGGTCTATTGGAGGAAGACTCATTTAGGAGGAGTGCTAATGGTGATTAAGAGTTTTAGGGCGCCCTTTCCTAGTACGCCTGAACCTTCTATCCCAATAAGAGGAGTTTTTATTGGGATCAGTCTTGTGTGGGGATATCCCCATCCGGGCTATTACTTTGTGGGAGATGATATTGATTGCATTGCCATTATCCACCAACACTCGATATACTCGATGGTTAGAAATGATTGTAAAGATGAACATGTCATTTCATATGGGAAAGTTATTCCCTCTCCATCTTCTAGGGTAAAGATGATGGGGCCATGCCATTGGTTTTGAAGGCGAGTAGTTGTAAGTACCTCTTTCCTATACTTTCTTTTTCTAGTGCTAGAATCACCTTCCATAGAGGTTCCACCTAAGATCATGTTCATTTCAGGTAGTGCTATCATGGATTGACTAAGCACTTTCCTTTTTGGCTTGGAATGGGAATCCTTCTTCAAAAACTGATGAAGATAACCCTTGATTATCAATCTTTCAATTTTATTTTTCAAGGCGTAACACTCCTTTGTGTTGTGTCCTTTATCTTTATGAAATAAACAATTCTTATTGGATGTACGAGTATTGGGCAACGATTTCATGGGAGGAAGAGGGTATTAGACAAACTCTTTACCTTGGATGGCTATACAAATTTCAAAGAGACTAACATTTAGTGGAGTAGTATGCATTTTAGGATGGTTCGAACGTTCCCTAATCTATCTCTTTTGATTTTTTCTAAGGTTGTTGTCCCTTATTGGAGAGCGATCCCACTTAAAAGACCTCTCAGTCAAACTTTCTTTCGAGGAAAAAGGGAGAACCATGACGCAACTCACTTAAAACAAGGTTCATGTTTTTTTTTTTCACCCAAAAACTCATTTCAACCTATTTTAACCTAAAACACCTAGAAAACAACCTAGAAGCCTTGTTAAACCCATCTATAGCCCTCAAAAACACAAAAAAATCTCAAAATCCAAAACTAAAAATCTTTTCGAGCTTAGATCTGTTTATTTAGGCACTTTCAAGGTAAAAACACCAAACTCGAACTTCTCTTATTATATAGAATTATTTAACATAAAAATCGACCGTTTTGGTAGCTATAATTATCGTCAAAGATAATTTTCTCTCTTTACGTCTGAATTCGGTGTTTCTTTTTCTCCTCCCATAAAAAAAAGGACTAAAAAGTTGAGGAAAATGAACAAAATTGAATTTAAAAAAATTAAAAGGACTGGTTGTGGAAAAGCTACAAAAAATAGGGGGCTAAAATGAACTTTTTAAACAAATTTCAAATCCACCACTTATTTTACTTGTCAGTCCTTTTTTTAATTCACCCCTCCCTCTTAAAAAAATACGATTGGGTGATAATTTAAACTCAAAAGGCTAAATTATACAAAATAGAATTTTGAAAACCAAATTGAAATTTTTCTAAAAAATCAGTAAATTCGGTACCTCCGTCTCATTTTGGTCATGGCCTTATATATGGCCCTTATTTAAGGTTGTTGGGCCTTATGTTTTAGACACCGTTTGGGAACGCGGTTTGCCCAAAAAATTTAAAAAGTTTTTTTTTTTGCTAAAATTTAATATGTTTTGGATCGTTTTGATGTACTGATGTCAAAAATGATTTTTAAAAAATAAAAAAAACATCATTGACATGCATTTCGGCACAAAAAATTATTTAAAAAACAACCGCAACCACTCTGCCAAATAATCTCTTAGTGACTAAGGTTGTTGCTCTCCATTCCATGTGGCTGGCTGGCCTATGTCATCGCCAGCAATTGTTGTAGCTTACGAATTGCAGGTTCCAAAAACTGGGTAGATATAACGTTTCAATTTGCCTAACATCTCGAGTTTTTTTATGGTGGTCACATAGGTCTTAGTTTAGCCTGCTTGGATTGTAGATTCTTCTCCTAGTCTGGAATTATGAACATTTTCAATGCATCAACTAGAGTTGATTTTTTTTTTTCCTGATCAGGACCCATATTAGGATTTGAAGTTGCAGATCAAAGCATTTCAGTGCTTACTGCATACCAAATCTCATTGGCAAAGAGGTTTATTATGTGACTAAAAAGTGCATGTAACAAAGAACAAAAATAGTCTCCATGGCTATAAAATCTTTTAAACATTGAGATAAATTAGTGTTGCCGTTGCTCCCTCGGATCCCCATCTTCTTCATCTATATATAGATTTCAATCACAACAGAGCTTAGTAGGCGTAGTTCTTGACGAACATTCCTTTCTTGGCTTCATCTGACTCTCCCTCACCGGTGTACTTGCCAAGCTGAGCAAGAGAGTTGGCCTTGGCACGGATGAGAAGTGCTTCCTGAGCTGCATTCACGTTCTCTGGCCTGCCTCCCCATGTCTTCAAGCAAGTGTTCTGGAGAGCTCTAGCATATGAGAAAGACACGTGCCATGGGTTTGCAGACTGGTTCATTGCGTTGAGGTTCAGGGTTGCTTCAACCTCGGATTGCCCACCAGACAAAAACTGCTCAAAAAATAATCCATGATCAGTACATGTTTCACTATTATTGCTAAAGAAGCCGTCCTGCCTAAAGCATGTTAATCTTGATAAGCCGAAATTTTAACACTTCATGCAAAAAAAGAAGTAAAACTGTGAATGAAAGTTGAAATGCAACTTGCCATGATTCCAGGGACGGATGGGGGGATTCTCCTCTGAAGGAGCTTGAGTGTGTACTCAGCAACTTGTTCAGGGGTGGCCCTGTCCTTGCATTCAGCACCAGGAGTGACCATACTAGGCTTGAGAAGGATACCCTCAAACATGACATTGTTCTCTGCCATGTAGAAGAAAACCTCAGCCCAAACCTTCTGGGCTACTTCGAAAGTCCTGTCAATGCCATGCTCACCATCAAGCAAGATTTCTGGCTCCACAATTGGGACCAATCCATTGTCCTACAAGATCCAAGTAACAAAATCTTCTCAATCAGCAAGTAGAGATTATAAACAACAGGTAGCAATACAGCAATTTGTTTGGGGTGCTATACTTGAGAAATGGCAGCATAGCGGGCAAGACCCCAGGCAGCCTCCTTCACTGCCAAGGCAGATGGGCCGTTGGGAATGCTCACAACAGTACGCCTGACCAATGAAAGTAAGCATTTAGTTCATTAGTTACGTTGCAAAGTAATGGTTACAGAAAGTTGGCATTTTGCGAAACATAGAGAAACAGAATTCATACCATTTGGCAAAACGAGCTCCCTGTTGGTAGTAAGCAGCTGTGCGGGAGGCGAGTCCATCAAGACCTTGGCACCATGACTCATCATTGGAACCAGCTAGAGGCACCAAACCCTATTGTTTTCATTTTTCAAACTGTATGTTACTAAAATTTCGTTCAATAAACAACAAGATGTATACTCTTTTGCCTATACTATCAAATTTAGTTAACTCAATGACAAGAATAAAGCACGAGTATAATTTCAATAAAAAAAAGTTTTGAATTCGTGAAAACTTAATGTTAGGAGACATGTGTCGGAGTATTACCTTGTCAACTTTGATACCGGGAACAATCTTTTGCTCAACAAGAACATCAACCATCTTCTTGCCATCAGTGGTGGATTGGTAGAGAGTCTCCTCAAAAAGGATGGCACCAGAGATGTAATCGCCAAGGCCAGGGACTGTCACAAGAAGGGTACGGTATGCCTGGCGGTTAGCCTCGGTGTTCTCTAGCCCGATTGAGGCGAGACGTTTTCCACAGGTAGCGTTGGACTCATCCATGGCCAAAATACCTCGGCCAGGAGATGCAATAGTTTTCTACAATATCCAGAAACAAGAACAGATAAGTGCGGTCTCGTTTACCCAAAAAAACCTAAAAGGGCAGTATCTTATATCATGGACTTAAAGCTGGCAAGAGAAGTACTATCACTTTCTACTTAAAGCCTATGCTTTACACTATATATCATGTATGAGAAAGTCATTGTATGTCATATTTTTTGCAAGTGTTGAGTCTCACTTCAGTTAAAGTGATTGAAAGATGTAACAATATTACATACCGCGGTTTTGACAAGCTCCTCAGCATAGGAACCAGCACGAACGGTAAGAGCAGAAGGGGCGGTGGAGCGGCACCGGATAATGGAGGCAGAAGGCAAGCGGAGGGTCTGACCCTTAACAAACTCAGACTTATCTAGAACTGGTGATGACTTGAGAAATGATGCCGAGGCCATCTTTCTTTTTTCTGTTTTTGCTGATAGGAGACTACACTGCCAGTGCAAGATAGCCTATAACGAGTGTCTGTATCTTATCTCCTCTCTATCTTGTGCCTCTTTACCACACATGCATGCACTTCCATGAATTTATATTTGGCTTCCATGTTATCACAAGATGTCACATTTGAGGCTGTCCTTCATCGACAAATAACAATTTGCCACGTGGATGATATATATAGCACGGTACACTTTGTTTTGTGTATGCGTGGTTGAAATAGATGGTTTTATTCCCACCTCGTAAATTAATGAAATTATGGAGTCATAAAGCTGATATTTTCTCTTCTATGTCAAGAAGAACAGACAACTGCTTCCCGTTCACCATGTTACAGAGTCCAAATCAGTGTCGCTTGGGAGATTTCTCTGGAGAGTAAATATGAGGTTGTAATCTCTCCTGTTTTGTTTCTTAGCTTCATTTGATTAATGGCCATTGTTTAATAGCCAGATTTGATAGTCTATGATTCCCCTCTCAACGGTAGATAGCTTGCCATATCAGCTTTCTATGTGATGGGCTCGAGTTTCTATGCCTCATAGTGGGTCTAAATATCACTGGGTGGTTCCATTTGAGGGACCCACTAAAATAGCATAGATTCATGGCAGAGGCACCAAATTGCCACCGTTTTTTGGTTAAAGGATCCCCAGTACGGCTTTAGACAAATTAGAGCCTTAATTCTTGATTCCTTGCCTCAACGTGGTCGTTGGTCAAACTGGTGGTTCTGAACATCAGTTGCAGAAGCCTGAAGAACGAGAACTGAGAATCATGTGAGTAGGGCTGCGGCTCCTCACAATTAGTACAGAATTCAATTGGACGTGAGATTTCAGTCATGGAAAGCCCCTGTCGATTTCATTGGGACGGTAATGCATTGTATAATATGAACATCAGAAGTAGATATAAAATCTTTAATGTGCATGTCAGTATTTCAGAGACAACAACTAAATTTAAGGTTGTCCGGTCCATCATTCATTCGGTTGAATAGAATGCTTATGTAAAAATATTTCACACTTACGCAGAACTCTAAACCCTACGTACGTCCATCACAATTAAAAGCGGTTGCTAGAAGCAGGAGACGTACGTGCAACGAAGTTGAAATTATAGAATGTACAATGTTGTCAAGTAAAGTCAAGAATGTTGATCCAAAGACAGGTCAGCAATGCCATGAATCAAAGTATCAAGGGACTCCTCTTTCAAATCTTTCCGTGCTCTGGAATCATCAGATGATGATGGAGTGGATTGAACAGGATTTTCAGCAAGCGCCTTGTTCAATTGTTTGATAAGCTCATCTTCCTCATCTGGAATGCCGAACCCCAAATTAACCTTAAAGATATCCTTAGTTGATGGCTCAATATCAGATGCTGTAAAACCCATAACAAGTCCTGAACCTACTGGTAGACACATCTTTGGGTCATCATCTTCCTTGTAATTAGGCGAGAAGGCATGTTCGAGAGAAGTTTCTGAGAGATCTCCCTGAAAGAGTTGTGATGATGAAACATTAATCTCCTCGTTGATTGGAAAACCGTTGCTTCTTGTTTGTATTTCTTTATCAATTGTAGAGACCTCATCATCAGTTACTACACGTGACTGTAAATTTTCTGCTTCATTGGAAAGATGCATCAGAATGTCAGTTCCTCTAGGCAAGTCATCATTTCCAGGTTCAGAAGAGTCATGTGACTCTGGCTGCAGACTGAGAATTTCTAGCAAAACATCTTTCAGAGAACTCCAGTCACCATCTGAAATTTCAGGATCTTTAACAAGGCAAGAATCAACCCAAGCTACATCTTCAGGTGAAAGCGCATCTCCGTTCTCATTAGACTCTAACGAATCAACAAGAACAGAAGAAATAGAGCCTTGTACCATCTCACTATCACCAGCAGTCATGGCTAAAGATATGTAGGAAGCAACGTCAATAAACAAGAAGGAAGACAGGTTAATGCACAGCCATAAAAACTCAAGAGGCAGAGATAAATTGATTTTCTAGTGAGGACATGCAAATTACATTTTGTCCTAAGCAATGAGGCCTCCAAGGTGGCATTGCCCTGCACAATTTTCTAGTCGAAGAGCGCTTCCATAACAGTTCAAAATATGGTTCAAATAAGACATCTAGTCCACCAGAGGCAGAAAACTCATTTTCTCTTTCTATTAATGATAAGCGTACTGCATTTCCTTCGAATAAAACAACTTTCCCAAGAACACAGGCCAGCTCACATGCTGAGAGAAACGGATGTCCTAAAAAAATTATTGCAAAAGGGGAGCTTTCTAATTATCTTGTCCTACGATGAGAGTATGCGGCAAGCCATCACAACCCACAGTAGCCACGGAAAATACTCAAATCCCAGCATTTGTCCAATATCATAGAATACAGATCAAGCCAAGACAGAAATAAAGCCACTTGGAATCCTACCATTCCAGCAATATAATTATCTAGAACCGTAACCACACCTTTACCTATGTTAATCATAACATTCAGCCCCCTTGCAATGAAACTCATCATCAGACTATTACAAGCATTATCATTCAGTCATATCAGACAGCAATTCCCATTCCTAGTTAGCACGCACGCTACTAACAAAATAAATAAATAAATAAATAAAAATATATATATATATATATATATATATAGAGAGAGAGAGAGAGAGAGAGAGAGAGAGAGAGAGAGAGAGAGACACACACACACACACACACACGCTAGTATGACCCTACGAAAAAGTTTGCATAGACAACAAATGCATCATAAAAAATAGTAGTTACAATTAGGGCAAAATAATTAACAATAACATGAAATTTATTGAATTTCTAACAAACTAGACGCAAGATTTTAGCATTGTTACTAACTAAGCTCGACAATTAAAGTTGGTGTCTCTTACTAGAAATCAACTAGAGGTTTCCACTGCAGCAATTTTGAAGAAAGAACCTATCAATGATGGATGTTGATGAGTTTCAAATTTCAAGATGTTTAAGAATAAGGTTGATATATTGAATAATTAGTTAATTTTTTAATTCAAGCAATCTGACTCATTTTTCATAATCAAGGTATCTGATAACTTGATATGAAAAGTCTAGAGGGTTGGTAAGTAGCAGTAAGTGATGCCTGATAAGGCAAGTGACCAGTAATTATAGTAGTAGCATGTGGTGTTTGTTAAGCTAGGTGACCAACAGCTGATATTTACAAAAAGTTATTTTTGATGGACGTGAGGACTTTCTAATTGTAAAGTTAATAATTTTGTAAAAAGAGAAAGTGCAATGATATTTTAGAGAGATAGATTATGAAAATATGTATGCTAAAAATGTTGAAAATGAAGAGATTGTGAATTTTTGACTTGAATGATTCATGGTATATTTATAGCTCATAAATCTTGTCTTTTTATGGAGAGGAAGGGCTGAAGTATAATTTCACCCTTGTGATATTTTGAATTGTATTCTAGTCAAAATAATATATATTTGATTAGTATAAAATACTAAAAAACCAACGTGGGGTCCGAATACAATTTTCTAGCAAGTATTGGGCTCGAGCAAGGTGTTGGAGCCCATTAGAGGAGAAAGTGGACCTGGGCGTGTTGTTTGGACCCAAACATACTGGACTCGGGTGTGACAGCCTAAGTCTACAAGGGTGTTGGGGGTGCACACCCAGCACCAGTTGCGTGTACGCCCTACATGGGCGTATGCACTGGGGTGCATTGGGCGGACGCCCAGTACATTGTAAGTGCCCATGTATTAGGCATCCATGCTCCCATGAAGGGGGCATGGGCTCAGGCTACTTGCCTGATCCCATGTTCCTGGTGCATGGGCTTGGGCTCCTTCCCTGAGCCCATGCTTTTTGGGAGCTGGGCTCGAGCTACCATGTCCGAGCCCATGTTTGCTGGATTTTTTTTTGTTTTTTTTTAAGGATTTTCTTAAATATATTTTGGAGGATTTTTTAGGTTTATTTTATTTGAATCCATCAAATGCCTAATACATAGAGAGAAGTGAAGAGAGAGAGAGAGAGAGAGTTGTGAAACGTACTGTTTTAAAGAAAAAACCATAATTCTTAGCTGATAAAATTGGTTATTGCAATTGAAGTTTCTAAAAGGAAAAGGGCGAAGAGAGAGACAATGCTTGATTCTGTTGTTGCAACGCCTATAATGTGTTGTCATTTGGTTTACTAGTCTGGGGATCGTTTAGGAACGTGGTTCAACCAATGTTCCAAAAAATTTTGAAATATTTTTGCTTAAAATTAATATTTTTTTAGTGTTTTTAAATAGTTTTGATGCGCTGATATCAAAAATAATTTTTAAAAAATGAAAAAACATTATTTTGATGCATTTCTGGGTTAAAAACACTTTAAAAAACAACCACAACCACGCTCTCAAGCACACACTTAGTAGCTTTAGTTAGAACTTACAAGTAGGTTCAAATAGTATTTTTGGGCCGATGATCCATTAGCCCAATAACAAAACCTTATATTTATTATATTGGGCTAATAGCCCAATAACAACGTGAATAAGAAAAAAAACAACATTCTTGTAGTAATAGAGTAAATGCTGACTTTTTTCATGGAGTCTGTTTGTTTTCTTGTTTAAAAATTTATTTTTTTATTTTTTTATTTACTTTAAAATAATTTTTTTGTATATTTTTAAATTGTTTTGATTTATTAATATTAAAAATAAATTTTAAAAATAAAAAAAATATTATTTTAATGTTTTTTTAAAGTGAGAAGGACTGCTTTGATTTATTGACTTGAAAACCAACGATTTTAATCTCGCTGCGAGAGGTCAATTGCTGGCCCAATTCTCTGACTTTAAGCAATTCGTGTAGAGGGTTGTTTTGCTCTTGTCAAGATAATGGTGTTCGGCACATAAAATGCAGTTACATATGAGTACACTAGTGTTCTAGTCTATGAAAAGGGAGGATCTTTTGCACTAGATTTCTATGGAAGAAAGTTATCATAGAGATATTTACACTGAAGAATTGAAAGCTGAGAAATGCACGCTTAGCAGTAGCGCCTGGAGAAGCGTTGTGGGTGTTCTTGATCAATTTGGGCTCTTGGGTTATTTTCGTGCATTTGTTAATGGATCTGCTCATTTTCTTGTTTGTCAAAAATGCGAGCCAATTTTTTTAGTTTATTCTCATTGCCCTCTGCTTTTAGGGCGTATATAAGAATAGAAGGCTACGTATTTGTTGTTTGCCCGGAAAAAGAAGTTATTTCCGTTGCCGGGACTTGAACCCGGGTCGCTCGGGTGAGAGCCGAGTATCCTAACCAACTAGACTACAACGGATTGTTGACAAGTTGTTGACAACTAAATTTCAAATTAAATTTTTATAAGAAATTACTTTTATTCATTGATGTTGAGCGATTTGGACATTTCCTTTTCGGCTTTTGGAATAGATCCTGTATTGAGCCCAGTTAATTGAGCTGTTCGAATAGGCCCATAAAACCTTTTTAGGCCCAGTAATCCAACTCCATTTTTACGCTGCTGCCCGGCAAACGTCTGTTGAAGACCTGAAGTTCTTGAGAGAGGAGAGCAGAAGGATAGCTCTCTCTCGTGAAGCATTTTTGGACCAGCTTCTCTTACATCCATGTCCAAATTGATTGATTTATTTATTTATATATAAAACAATTCCTCCTTTTATTTATCTTCTAAATATTAAGCAAATGTGTTGGTTTTCACAGTCCATCAATTTTTGGCAACCACGCCTCATTGTTTTGATGAACTTGCAAGCTGCCTCATCTTCCATTTTCTTGATATAATGGGGAGTTTAATTATAATGGTGAAACCAGTTGAATAC
>Ga0325404_1000570_pt1 | contig 37178 bp, 19 predicted proteins | sample PopdelMetagenome_18_FD_205664 | JGI IMG/M metagenome (GOLD analysis project Ga0325404, IMG submission 205664) | Populus deltoides microbial communities from Bellville, Georgia, United States - Xylem-Control-R1 | ecosystem: Host-associated > Plants > Phyllosphere > Stem > Wood/Secondary xylem...
AGTCTTCTTAATATGAATCCCACTAATTTCTTCAATGCAGACTAGTCATATTAAGTATTAATTCACGAAACTAAATGTTTAATTAGCTAGTGAATAAATGTGGTATAGGTTCAAGATATGCCGTATTGTTCACTGCAATTTTTCCTCTCGGTACTTGCTAGCTAGGAGTTAATTTTCTGCTTTTTCTTGATAAAAAAAGAAAATAGCTTGGTTAAGGGTAAGTAGATCAAATTTGAAAAACTGATTAAACCAATAAAATTGAAAAAAAAGCTTATTAAAAAAAAAAAATTAATTAATTAATTAAAAAACCCAAAAATTATTCTAGTTTAACTTAATTTTAATCTTAAAAATTTAAAATTAATTCAACTCGACCGAACAAAATCAGTTCGGTTTTCCAAGAGAAACCAGTTTCCTCGTATTCTTATTGGCAAACAATTTCCTTTTCGTTGGAAAATTTTCAATAAGCAAAGCATGTCCTAGCTAGGTTTTTATATGATTTCTCCATGCTCAATCCATTTTATCTTCCAAATTCCTCGGCATGAATTGCAATTTGTTTGAAACAGTATTTATCTTAATCTTAATCACATCATCAGGGGAATTAATTTGCTAGTTCGGTTCTTTACTTCGTAATGATGCGCTTTTCTTATCTGTCCGGCAGTGCTATATACATCTAAAAACATTCTTCTTCTTTTCCTTGTGACAGGAAATCATGGAAGTTTTCAACATAGGATTAATTGTCTGATAACTTGTATGTGCTGTCTTAAATGAGCTATGTCCTCTTGCATGTAATATATTAAGTATTAATTAATATAATAGAACAATGCAGACTAGTCATATTAAGTATTAATCCACGTAACATACGATTGAAAATGGGGTTGTACATATCAATAATGCTTTTTCCATGAATTCTCAGTAGTAATATTCCGATCTTAATTACCATTCTGAATTATAACATACGAAGAACAAATGTCTGAAATGATACATAATAGATCAACATATATAGAGCTAGTTCATGATGAAGACACAAAACTAAGCATAGACATGAGGGTTCTCCAGGAGGTAGGCTTCCACGACTTTGTATATTCCCCTAGCTTTGTCTTGACCAGCCTTGATTTCTTCCTCTTTGAGAGTAAAATCTCCAAGCATTAAATAGCTGCTTGTCATCTTACAATCGCAACCTCCATCACTCCCTACCTCAAACCTGACCTCATAAGCAATAGATTCAAGCTTCTCCCCAAGTGGATCCCCTTCAATCATAGTGTACTTGCAAACGAGATTGACTCTGTCTAGCTCATCAATTCGATGCTTCACGTATTTGATATCAGTACCTGCATGGTAAACTAATCAAATGCATGCACCAAGTTGTGATATTGGCATAAGACTTGCATCAGTAATTAAAACAAATTGCTAGGTGCTGCGTGTGTGTGTATTATATATACGCATATATTATGCGAGAATGCTTAAATATATAGGCTAAGGACAATGGCAGTTGTTTGCTGCCACGAATCCTAACCATACGTGTGATTCGCAGGGCCACCGCGACGGCCATGATCCGCGGCTGCAAGCTACCATGACTATCCTTAATATAAAGCCCTTGTTTACAAACCTTCAGTGAAGTTGACTTGCTCTATGCTTCCAGCTCCTCCATCTCCGTGGATTAAATCAACACTTTTTACGATTTGCGGCAAGAGTTTTGGTATCAAATTGTTTGAGTCTAAGATTAAGGCCTTGAACATGCGTGCTGGGGAAATTGGGCATGTAAATTCTTGTGTGTAGCTAGCGACACCCATAGTGTTAAAGACTGTACCAAGCCGAATAGAGATGACACTAGTTTATATATGCACGCATGGATGAGTAGATTTTTGGTTTCTTTGGTAATTAGCCTCCTGAACTTTGTTGAATGGAAATGCCACCATTGAAAGTATAATTTTCAAAGTCTTCAAATTTTTGTTGGCTGCTAAGACCTGACTGGGGTTTGTGCGCCTGCGTATAAATATTTAAATATTTGTTACGGGCTGAAAACAGTTTCTTCTACTTTGAAAATTTAGAAAAAGGCAGGCTCACGTGTTCACATGGGCGGCGCTCAAATGGGTGGTTTGGAGGGCCGAGGTTGATCGGGCTTCGAGCTCCTGGTCTAAGCTGAATGCAAGTTGGACCTGAGGCCTACTTAAGGTCACAAAACTATCGCTCGTGATTCAGAGCACAGAAGCTGATCGGGCTTCACCATTGTTGATGTATCCGCAATGGATACACCAATCAGAAGGAAACTATATGTCGAAACATTGGTAAAAAGCTTTTATTGGTCCCTCTACTCTTAATGTTGTATTAGTTTGCTTTGTCCTCTCCATTAATTTTTTTTTTCTAATGTCAGCCCTTTCTAAGCTTCGTCAACATGTCAATCACTAAATAGAACATGATTGCTACCATAGTTTAATTAGCTGATGAATCAAATTGTCAAGCGACAATACGATGCCAAGTTTTAATGATCAAGAACATTAAAAATATAGTCAAAGGAAAGAAACTATTAAGTCTAACAAAGAGATAAATAGTCCTATAGCTAAGGATTATGTTGATGTAGGTTCCAATGAATTGAAGTAATCTTTGCAAGCTAAAATTCCAGCAATGTATTTGTGGATAATATAGAGGACAAGAGCATTAATGGAGGCATTAGGAAGGTCAAACAAGGGCAGAATTAGATGAAAGATATGGGGGAGGTGAATATGAAGAGGGAGAACATATGGGCAGGGATAAATACAAAGAAAATGAGTAAACTCACTAAAAAATAAGGATGAAAGTGACTGACTTTAATGAGAAGTTTGATCATGGTATCTTTAAAAGATTATTTTAAATGGTTTTCAGTGCCTGAAAACAGAACGACCAAGTTTGTTAAACTGAAATTAAAAGAGATTGCACATTCATAGTAAGAGAATGTAAAAGTACAACAATTGAGGCGCACACGCTAATCTTGTATACAAGAATAAGCAGAGATGAAGGCTTGATTAGAAACAAAATACTAGCCAAACAACTATGCGCAGATAGTGTATAAAGATATGCTTTGTTAGACACAAAAGATGAACATGTCTGTTGATCAATATATAGAGAAATTCCATGACTTGATAATGAGGAGTTAGATTATAGAAACTAATCAACAAGCCATTGCTTGTTAATTGAAGGGTTTATGAGGGTATAATAGGAAGAACATGCACACTATTAGATTGTTTACGGTGGATGAAGCTTACCAACTTGCTTTGTAGATACAAAAACAATAAGCATTCATCTGAAATAAATATGAGAGAGATTAGTATGGCATGAATAAGTCTACACCATTGAAGAATAATGTGAAGGGCAACATGAACAATGTAAGGAATACAGGCTTTTATAGAGACCAGAACAAAACTATAATGGGCATTGATGGATCACATTGCTATAAATACAAAGTCTATAGACACTTTACAACAATATATCCTACAAAGAAGAAGAAGCTTATGCATGTATCTAAAATGGAGCATAAAGTGACATTAGAATCAATAAATGAAGACCAAGAGTTAGTGAAAAAAGTAATGCAAGAAATTGAAAAAGAAAAGGTGCAAGCTACTAATCTACCTATCTTTGTAGTCCACCAAATGTTATTCATTCAAACTAATTCCATGACACAAGTAGAGGAAGATTTGAGGAGGAATAATATCTTTCACATGAGAGTTGCACACAAGGGCAAAACAATTAACAATTAATGTGATCATCGATAATGAGAGTTGTCTGAATGTTATCTCTATAGAAGTGGTGGAAAAATTGGAGTTATAGAAAGGAAAAACACCTTACCTCATACAATGTTAGTTGAATCACTGATAAAAATCCTATTATAGTCCAACATCGCTATCTAGTGCAATTTGTTTTGGTGACCATTTCAAAGATGAAGTTTGGTGTGATGTGCTTCCCATGACCGTATGTCAGTTGCTTTTATGATGACTTTGCTTGTTTGACAGAAGATTGAATTACAATGGTTATGACAATACTTATTCTTTAATATTTAAGAATAAGAAATTAGTGTTGGAGCCCCTTCTCATTAGAGAATTTCAACAAAAATCAACCATAATCTTATCACTTTATAATTTTCAAAGGGCACTGCTTGAAAATCTAGTTGTATTCATGCTAGTTTGTAAAACTATAGATAAAAGAGTGTAATGTATAGAGGCGATATAGCCAATAGCTCTTCAACAACCATTATTGTAGTTTAAAAATATTTTCCTAGAAGAACTCTCTTTACAATTGCTACCTTTGCATGACATACAACATGCAATTGACTTGGTTCCAAGTTACACATTACCAAATCTTCCCTATTATTGAATAAGTCCAACTAAGCATAAGAAGCTATAACAACAAGTACAAGAGCTTGAAGACAATGGCTTCATTAGGGAAAGTTTAAGTCCCTGTATTATATCAGCCCTCCTCACCCTCAAAAAAGATGGAAGTTGAAAAATATGCATCGATAGTACGACCGTGAATAAGATCACAGTCAACTATTATTTCCTGATTACATGGTTGGATGACATACTTGACTAGTTAAGGGATGCCAAGTTTTTTTTTTCTAAACTAGACCTATGGAGTGACTACCATCAAATTCATCTAAAGCTTGAAGATGAGTGGAACACATCCTTTAAAATAAAGGATGGGTTGTATAAGTGGCTTGTAATGCCTTTTGATATAACAAATGCACTAAACACCTTTACAAGGGTGATGACTCAGACTTTGAAACCTTTTTTAGGTTAGTGTGTTGTAGTATATTTTGATGATATATTTATTTTTAGTCAGAAAATGGAGGAACACTTAGAACATTTGGAACAAATTTTCAAGGTGCTATGATAAGAGAAGTTTTATGCTAACCTTAACAAATATTCTTTTCTTCAATCCAAGGTGAATTTTTTGGGCTTTATCATATTCCAACAAAAAGTTGAAACAGACCTTGAGAAGATTCGAGCAATCACAGAATGGCTAGAACCATAATTTGTTTTTGAAGTCAAAAGCTTCCGTGGTTTAGCCACCTTTTAATGTCGATTTATGCTTTTAGTACCATCATGGCTTCAATCACATAGTGTTTAAAAGCCAAAGTATTTAAGTGGTATTCTGCAGCAGCACAAACTTTTAAAGATATTAAGCAAAAGATGGTAAAGGCTCCTATTCTCAAACTTCCTAACTTCTCTCTAGTTTTTAAATTTTTTTGTAATGCATCCCACGTGAGCATTAAGGGTGTGCTTAGTTAGGTAAGACATCCTATTGCATATTACAGTGAAAATCGAATGATACTAGGAGGAAATACTTAGCCTATGACCTAGAATTGTATGCACTTATTCAAACTTTAAAGCACCGGAGGCCTAACCTTATCTATCACGAGATCATTTTATTTACCATTACTACTTAGAGTACTTGCATTCTCAACACAATTTGAGTGTTAAACATGCTTAATGGTTAAGTTATTTACAACAATTCAACTTTGTTATCAAACACAAGACTGGATATGAGAACAAGGTAGCAAATGCATTTAGTCACAGGCCTTATCCATTAGTCATTCTCTCAATAAGTCATTCAAGTTTTGCTTCAATGAAGAACAACTATAGTATAAACTTAGATTTTAAGTAAGTTTGGGATTCTTTGCACAACAGTCCTCCTATTCCAGTATCAGACTATGCAATAATAGATGGCTATTTGACTAAAGGTGGTCATGTATATGTTTTTAAGAGGTCCTTAAGGAAGGTTATTGTTCAGGAGTTGTATGGAGTAATAAGATATTTTAGGCAAGATAAAACATCCTCTTTGGTTGCTGATTGCTTTTATCAATTCCATAAAGACCCTAGCTTGATTAGAGTATGGACTTTGTACTTGGCCTTCCAAAGACAGTTCGTGGTAATGATTCTATCATAGTGGTGGTAAATCAATTCTCCTAGATGGTGCATTTTGTTCCTTGATGAAAGACCTTTAATCCTTCTCATATTGCTTCTCTGTTCTTACAAGAAATCGTGCGGCTACATGGCATTCTAGTTTCCATTGTCTCTGACAAAGATGTCAAATTTGTCAGTTACTTTAAGAAAACACTTTAGGTTAAATTACGAATAAAACATCTTTTCTCTAGTGCCTTCCACCCACATATTGATGGTCAAACCAAAGTTACTAATAGAAGTCTTGGCAATCTGCTCAAATGCTTAACTAATGATCATATTGTAAATTGGGATTTAATTTTACCATAAGTTAAATTTGCATACAATAACTAATGTCAATCAAATAACATGTATCACACAATTTGAATTGGTCTATAGGTTTAACCCTAAGATTTCTATAGACATCACTTCCTTGCCTCTACCTCATAAGACTAGTGAAACAAGGTTGGATTTTGCAGTATTTATGTCCAATTTACATGAGAGTGTCAAGTGCAAGATGACATATCAGGTTGTTAAATATACTATACAAGCTAATAGACACATGAAAGAGCTATATTTTGAGGAAGTGGATTTGGTTTTAGTCAGATTACGACTAGGAAGGTTCCCCCCTAGAACATATAACAAATTGCATGCTAGGAGAGGTGGTCCATTCAAGATTCTTATGAAGTTGAGAACTAATGCCTTTTTGATTGATCTACTAACAAATTTTTAGTTTAGTCCAATTTTCAATATGAAAGATCTTCCAGCTTATTATGGTTTTGTATCCAATCAGAAGTGGAGAATCCTCCTTCAACAATCCCTCAAGTTCAGCCAACACCAAAAGTTGTTGATTCAATACTAAATCTTCAACTTGTGTTTACCAGAAGAGGGGGTTATCATAAATTTTTGGTGAAATAGGCATCCAAACCCGACTTGGAGGCAATGTGGTTACAAGGCAGTGAAGTTCATCACCTTTATCCTCAATTCCTTCAAGACTATACCAAACATTACTTGCCTAAGACAAGTTGCTTGGTGAGAGAGGAAATTGATGCAAGTTCTAATGATCAAGACAAGGACATTAGAAAAAAAAATTCAAAGTAAAGAAACAAATTGAGCCTAACAAAAGGAATAATGGTGTTAAAGCTGATAATTATATTGATGCAAGTTCCAATGAATTGAATATTTTGTGCAAGCTAAGATTCCAGCAATGCATTTTAACAAAGCAATGCTTATTGACAAGAAAGAGCAGTTGATTTCCAATAAATGATGCCAATCATCTAAGTGGAAGTAGTAGTTAATTTTAACTATTCTTGTCTTTATCTAGTTAGTTTTTAGCGGTTAAGATTTGTTTAGTTATTAAGTAATTATTATTTAAGTAACTATTATTTGTAAAACTATTTAAGATAAGATAGTAATTCCATAAGGTAAGCTCTTGTGATAAAGTTATACTTCAAATTGGTGAGATTCTATCATTGGAATGATTTCTTGAGCTGCCTGTTACTTATTTTATAATTTTGAAATTGCAATAAAATCATGAGATTCCCTTTCTTTTTTGTCTTCTTAATCCTTTTCTGAACAAGTTATTGAGATAGCTTTATTTGCAAGCATTTCTTTCACAAGTCCACAGTGTTGTTGGCATTAGCTGTACATTGATTTAATTGAGAGTTTGTAGGAGAAAGTTTAGTAATTGATTTATTCCACAACTGTATAAGTCCTGTTTGTGGCAAGAATTCATAGTTTTCAAGAAAACCCTCTCTTTGTATATATAGGAGCACTGTAAACTTAAAACATTAAACGAGTAAATACAAATTGAAGAACTCTTTCTTTTGTAACATGGTATCAGAGCGCTATTTCCTTTTTCCTTTAAATTATTGAAAGCTGCTATTGTAAAAATAACAACAACACAAAAGACGATGGCAACCCCTACTGATTTAGTGGAACAAAATCAACAAGGAACTGCTGCTATCCTTCAAGATTTAACCACAAGAATGACTCAGGTTTTGACACAAAACCAGACCCCGATATCTGCAGTGACATATGATACTGCTACACCGATTACTATCAAACTTAATGGAACTAACTACGCTCTATTGTCCCAAATCGTTGAGATGTATATCTCAGGAAAAGACAAACTAGGATATATAAATGGTGATCTTCCACAACCAGATTTGAATGATCTTACATTCAGAAGATGGAGGACAAAAAATTCTATTGTAAAGGGTTGGTTGATCAACTCAATGGACCCCTCCCTATTCGGCAACTTTATTCGGTTTCCAACAGTAAAACAGGTATGGGAATCAATTGCTATAACCTATTTTGACAGGAATGACAAATCTCAGGTATATGATTTGAAGAGACGGGTCACTCGAATGAGACAAAGCAGAGAATCTGTCGAGTCATACTACAATGGTCTTCAAGGCCCATAGAGGGAAATCGACTTTTGCTGCCCAAATCCAATGGAGTGCGTAAGTGATATACAGAAATATAACACCCTGCTTCAAGAAGATCAGGTTTATGTTTTCCTTGATAGACTAGATGATAGACTTGATAAAATTAGGATTGATGTACTTCAACTACAACCATTTCCAACCGTTGAACAAGCCTATGCCTATGTCCGAAGAGAAGACACCAGACAATCAGTCATGCTCACAACCAATGGTGGTCCTATTGCTTCAGTAATGGCAATTAGAGGGGGAAAACTAGTCCACTACTACATATGACAAAAGGACAAACAGGGTATGCAACACTGGGGGAGGGAAACCAAATTTTTTAAAGGTTAAGGGACAGACAGAGGGTCGAGGACATGACTGTTCTCATTGTGGGAACGTAAAACATACACGTGAAACTTGTTTCAAGCTGCATGGCTACATAGAATGGTGGAATGAACTTAAAGCAAAGAAACTAAAGGAAGCTAATGGTGGAACTGGACGAGCATCAACAGCATACGCAGGACCCCAAGTTTCTCTCACTCCTCTTGTGGAATCAAAAGTAGAGACTTCTATTAATCGTAGTGATCAAGGTAACGACTGTTATTACAACAGCAGTGCTTTCATAGTCTCTAAGGAACAGAGAAAAGATGACTAGATAGTGGACTCTGGTGCAACAGACCATATAACCTTTAGTCCAGATGATTTTGCCAATCATACAGAACCAAGAAGAACGAGTATTTCTAATGCTAACGGGTTCATGTATCCAGTTATAGGGACTGGAACAATGTACTTATCATCATCAATATCTTTACCTAATACTCTTTTAGTACCGTCTCTTACAAATAAATTACTGTTTGTAAGACAAGCTACTGAAGAATTAAATTGTATAGCACTAATGTATCCAACATTTTGCCTTTTTCAGGATATTCTCAAGAAGAAGATCATTGGGCGTGGTACTAAGAGAGAGGGGTTATACTACATGGATGATTTCAGTTCTGGCAGAGTCAATACAGTGAAACATTCATCTAGCACAAAGGAAAAACAGATTTGGTTATGGCAAGCTTGGTTAGGACACCCATCATTCAGTTATATGAGGCAGTTATTTCCACAATTATTTTCTGGTCTGAATTATTTAGAGTTTAAATGTGAGACTTGCATTTTAGCAAAGAGCCACCGTGTACCCTTCCCTATTAGTTTTAATAAAAGTGATGCTCATTTTGCGTTGATTCATTTGAATATTTAGGAACCATCTCCTATCACCACGATCTATGGTATACGTTGGTTTGTGACTTTTATAGATGATTGTACCCGAATGACATGGTTATATTTGCTGAAATGTAAGGACGAGGTATTTGGTGTATTCTGTGCCTTTTATGCTATTATCCAGAACCAATTTTCAACAAAAATCAGAAACTTGAGATTAGATAATGGCGGAGAATATGCAAACCAAGATTTTGTGCAATATTTTCACAAACATGGTCTCCTCCATGAATTATCCTGCAGCCAAACTCCACAACAAAATGGCGTGGCCGAACGAAAGAACAGACACATTTTGGAAACTGCCCATGCATCACTAATTGGGGCAATGTACCGCACTACTACTGGGATAAACTTGTAGTAACTGCTGTCCACCTACTGAATCATGCCTTCTAAGGTCTTAGAATTTAAGACTCCATTACAGGTTCTGTCCAATCATGCTCCATTAACATTTGTACTCATGCTTTCCCCACGTGTATTGGAATGTGTAGCATTTGTCCATCTACATAAAAACCAACGAAGCAAACTAGATTCATGTGCTGATCGGTGCATTTTTCTGGGGTATGGCATAAACAAGAAGGGCTATTGTTGCTATAATCCTACCACAAAACATACCTACATCACAATGGACGTTACATTCTCAGAATCTGAGAATTATTACTCATCATCAGTATCCACTTCTCCTCTTTAAGGGGAGACATGGAAGGAAGAACAAAAGTGGTAGGATTGCTTAGTTATAGCACCAACAGTGACAGAAAGGGATGTTGCGGGTGTTGTTGATCTTCCTGCAGATATTGCAGTAACAACAACACCAGTGGTAGAAAGGGATGATACAGTGGACGATGTAGCTATAACAGAAATAGATGCCGCATGAATTGTTACAACAGGTGATGCAACAGTGCCAGAAAATCTTGAACATCACATGCCTAACAGATAAACCCCTCTACTTCTTGTACCCGACAATGATCATTCTTCACTAGAGAATATCCATAAGGTAGCCTCTCTTTCTGCACCTCCTAACCCTGTTTTGGATACTCATGTTGGTTATTAGTTACCTGCTAGGCATAATAAAGGTAAGCCCCTAGCTCGATACTCACCTAGCACTAAAGGAAAACAATCACAGTATCCTATCTCTAATCATGTAACTACTCAAAGGCTGCCCAAACCTCTTAGAGACTTCACCGATAAGCTGTCTGCTTGCCATATCCCTCATGAAATTCAGGAAGCCTTGACTGATCCTAGATGGACACGAGCAGTAGAGGAATAGATGGAAGCACTAGAAAAGAACAGAGCATAGGAACTTATTCCGCTGCCAGAGGAAAAGAAGACAGTTGGGTGTAGATGGATTTTCTCCATTAAGCACAAAGCAGATGGAACAATTGAGCGATACAAAGCAAGATTGGTAGCCAAGGGATACACACAGATGTATGGAGTGGACTATTAGGAGACGTTCTCTCCAGTAGCAAAACTAAATACTGTCAAAGTGTTATTATCTTTGGCAGAAAATTTAGATTGGCCACTACACCAATTTGATGTCAAGAATGTCTTCCTTCATGGAGACCTTGAGGAGGAAGTGTATATGGACATCCCACCAGGGTATACCTCGTCCCCTACCGCTGGAATTGTTTGCAGATTACAAAAGGCTTTATACGGGCTAAAACAATCACCACGTGCTTGGTTTGGCAAGTTTAGTATGGCTATGAAAAAATATGGTTTTCAACAAAGCAACTCTGATCACACTTTGTTCCTAAAACAACGACAAGAAAAGGTAACTGCCTTGATAATTTATATGGATAACATTATCATTACTGGAGACGATACAGAAGAAATCTATAAGTTGCAGAAACATTTGGCTACTGAGTTTGAGATGAAGAGTTTAAGAGGACTGAAGTATTTATTAGGGATTGAAGTGGCTAGGTCAAAACGAGGCATATTTCTTTCATAGAGATAGAGAAATTATATACTAGACCTACTAACCAAAGTAGGGATGCTTGATTGCAACCCAGTCGACACCCCAATGGTTCAGAATCAAAAACTTAGGGATTTTTCAGAGCAAGTTCCAACCAAAATGGAAATGTATCAACGATTGGTGGGCAAATTGGTTTATCTATCATATACTCGTCCAGATATTTGCTATGCTGTCAGTATCGTCAGCCAATTCATGCATTGTCCAAGTGAAGAGCATATGAATGCTGTAGTAAGAATACTTTGTTACTTGAAATCAACTCCTACAAGAGGGCTTCTATTTTCCAAGAACGATCATCTAGAGGATGAGGGGTACACAGATGCTGACTGGGTTGGAAGCATATTTGATAGAAAATCTATGTCTGGATACTTCATGTTTATTGGTGGCAACTTGGTCACATGGAGGAGCAAGAAACAAAAAGTAGTTGCCTTGTCAAGTGCAGAGGCTGAGTTTCGAGGGATGGCAAAGGGACTATGTGAACTAATTTGGCTCAGAAGATTATTGTCAGAAATTGGTTTTGGTTCCAAATTAAGAATGAACCTGTACTGTGATAATAAAGCTACTATTGAAATATCTCATAACCCAGTTCAACATGACCACACGAAACATATTGAGGTATCCTTACAGGCATTTTATTAAACAAAATCTTGAAGGAGTGATTAATTTTCCATTTGTCAGATTAGAGAATTAGCTCGCAAATATCCTTACAAAAGCCGTCTCCAGCAAAAACTTTCAGAGCTCTCTTGACAAGTCGAAGATATTTTTGCACCAACTTGAGGGGGGGTGTTGGCATTAGTTGTACATTGATTTAGTTGAGAGTTTGTAGGAGAGAGTTTAGTAATTGATTTATTCCACAATTGTATAGTCTTGTCTGTGGTAGGAATCCGTAGTTTTCAAAAACATCCTCTCTGTGTATATATAGGAGCACTATAAACTTAAAACATTAAACGAGTGAATACAAATTGAAGAACTCTTTCTTTTGTAACAATTACAACATGAGGCTGATATCATTCAATCATGACAACCCAAGATTGTGCTACCGCAGCTAGTGTTCTTCTATGAACTAATTTAAATTCCAAATAAGATGGACAATAAAGAATGCAATTTCCAAACCAAGTTTTTCCACAGAACATTGGTTTGTGGATGCTATAAATGAATTATGGATGAACTGAATATTATGCAAAGTTTAATCACCAAAGTTTAATTAAATGATGCAAGAAATCCCAAGTTAGACAAACAGAACTTCTAGAAATAATAGTTGGAAAGCTTTTGAACTATACGAAAATCAAACTGAGCTTTTGACAGAATCATGACTTGACCAAAATTTCCAGGTGGTGCATGGTTTGTCATGAAATGCTAGTCAATTGGAAGGCTATGGCTACAGCATTGCTATTCCAAAATGGGGCACCTGGTGATGATCAATTCCTCCAGAGGCCTCTGCTTGAGGCCTTCTGGTATTGCCTTAAGCTTGGGGCAATCATAGAGTGATAATGAGCGCAGACATGGCATTGTCCTCCTTGTTGCAGCTGAGGTTGTTGTTGTTGTATCCCAATTTTCCCACTCTACCATATAGCGAAAGGTGAGCTCTTTCAACTTTGGGAATAAAACAATTGATTCTGTAGTAGAATTTTGATCTGTGACAGGATCTATCCCAAGAAACTCAACACTAACGCATTTTACATTGTTGAAGTGTCCTATCAGAAGTTTTTCTAGAGATGGGAGTTTCCCTAAAGGAGGCAACTCCTTGCAGTTTACACATCTGAGGAGTTTCAAATCTTTCATCTTTGTAAGCAATGTCATCCAGCTGGGCAAAATTGATCCACCATAGTCGTAAACAAGTAAAGCTTCCAAGTTAGGATGTGGTTGCAAAGCTTCAAGAACATTTGTGATCAGCTCTTGCCCTCCGAACGAGAATGCTAGATCCAAACTTCTTAGGTGCTCCTTATTTTTCAAGTTCGCCTCCATCACTTCATTCACATTTCTAACCTTCTCTAGCCCACTTATTTCCAGATGCCCTCTGAGATGATTGAGGTTTTTCAGTTCTCCAACATTACATCCTTCCCTATTCTCACCAATACAAAACTTGCTCAAAGTGCGGAGGTTACTTAATCTCCCAATTCCTTGTGGCAATACGCTAAGGCTTTCAGTCTCTTCAATATTAAGATATCTCAGGTTAATTAGCTTTCCAAGGCCTCTAGGTAGTCTATGAAGACGTCTACAACCATGAAGTTTTAAGGCCAGCAAATTATACAACTTACAGATAGTATCAGGCAACACTACAAAATTCAAGCCAGATAAATTTAACCATCTTAAATGAAAAAGTCTACCAACAGCACTCGGTAGTCCGGTAATTGAAGTATGGCTCAAATCCAATCCCCTAAGGCACTGCATGCCATGAAATAGATCAGGAGGAGCTGTCTTCACATCCTTTTGCAGGACCTGCAGTGTACGCAGATTTTTCAGGTTGAAAATGATGGGATGAAACTGTTTCTCTCTACCCGTTAAGGTCATGTGACGGGCTTTTGTATGCAAAGAAGCCATCTCTAACACATTTTTCTCATCAAATTCGATAACGAAGCATTGGTTCTTTGAAAGAAACTGGGCAAAGCTTTGCACAATGTCATGCATCCTGCAAGCAACTATGCTGAAATCATCCCTGTCTCTTTCCAAATCTTGAAAGAATGAGCGCATTACTAAGTCATCAAAATACTCTGCACCTATTTGCTCCATTTCAACACTTCCCGTTGGAACAAGGAAACCCTGAGCCATCCAAAGCTGTATCAAAGTGTCTCTCTCTATCTTATGATCTCTAGGGAAAATAGCACAAAATGCAAAACACCGTTTAATGGGAGGTGACAAGTCATGATAACTCAATAACAGATGAGGAAAAATTCCCCTTTCAGCTTCTTCCAATTCCCACAATTCACTGTGAAGGACATTCTCCCAAGCTTGTTTCGTTTCCTTGAAGCGCATTAGACTCCCTAAGGACTTTACAGCCAGAGGCAGACCTTGGCATTTGTCTGCAATTTCTCTACCAATTTCTTCTAAATTATCACGATCCTCTCTGCTCTTTCCGTAGAAAGCAAATTTACTAAACAATGACCAAGAATCCTCAGGAAACAATTTACCTAGAGGGAGCATGTAAGCAGCATCCATCATTTTTGAAACTCCTTCATTCCTTGTAGTCACTAAAATTCTACTCCCTGGGGCTCCAGATTTAAGGGGTACCTTTATTGGTTCCCATATCCTGAAGTCATCAGTCCATACATCATCCAGCACAAGAAGGAACTTCTTTCCCATGACAGACTTGCGCAGATGTTCTTGCAAATGTTGCCACAATATGTACGTATGGAGTTCATCAAAAGCATTAATGATCGTTTTTGCAATCCGGATCCTATCAAAAGGCTCGGAAACACACACCCAGATTCTGTGCTCGAAATGAGCAGTCACTTTATCATCACTGAACACCAACTGAGCAAGAGTTGTCTTTCCCATGCCTCCCATCCCAGCTATGGAGATAATAAGAGGGCAGTTCTCTTCTTCGAATTCTTCACACAGCTTACTTATTATAGTATCTTTATCGAAGTCCCGACCACATACCTCTGAAACATCAATTAGAGGTGTAGTTTCCTGTCGCTCTGCTTCTTCCGTCTTGCCGTCAATATCAAAATGGTACTTGTCTTTCTCATTTGCAACCTCATCTAGTCTTTCTTTAATACATTCCATCTTGCTACCAATATCACGATGCATAACAAGTTGATTGACACAAAAACATGGAGAAAAAAAGTTGGAGAGACGTACCATCTTCTTGGAAAGGGAGGAATGATGATGGTCCATTATCTCAATTCTTTTGGGTTCACAGATCTTGGTGTTCCATTCATCTAGCAAGTCATCCAAGTCATAAGATATGGCCTCAAGCTGTTCTAACCAAACCCGCACACTCCTTTCTTTCACTTGCTTTTTCTCAGCATCAATGAGCACAGATCTGATAGCAGTGAGGGTTGTTGTAAGCTTTTCAACCTTCTTTTTCCCTCCAAGGATTAATGCTGACTCATTTTCAATGGCTGAAGTTAGCTGCTGCAAGACCTTTGATACAAGAGCATCAGCCATGGTTAGCGCAGCAGGCAATTAATTTTGTGGTTGATGATGGAGGAGCAGCAAAATGAAGAAAAAAACATCATAAAGTCAATGGACACGCTTTTTTTAAAGTTTTCTTTTTACAATAATGCTTTGTACTTTTTCTTTATAGCTTAGTTAAAACAATGATTAAGAGTATCATTTTGACATTTCAATAATTGAAATTTTTTATAATTATCTAGGTAGTGGTTAAGTGATAAAATTTTAAAATTAAATGGTTTATTTTTTCTATAATATCAAATTCAAGTTTTATAGTTGCTAATATAATAGCCACTAAAGGTTTATATGGTCGTTAATTTTAGAGCTTATGAGATTAGTCGAGATATGTGCAAGAGCTTATGAGATTAGTCGAGATACGTGCAATCTAACCCGAACATCTATGTTAATAAAATAATATAAAAAAATTGAAACTCTTTAATTCACACAATTTTTTCAAAATTTTTATTGTCAAATTAACAAGGAATAGAAAATGAACCTATTTATTTTTTTTTAATAATAGCGTATACTTCTGCCCATAGTTATTAAACCCGACCCGGGGTTGACCCAACCAAGGGGCCGGGTCCTGGGTTTCATGGGTCAACCCGGGTCAACTCAGGTCAACCCGGATTAATCCGGAAAAATTAAAAAAAATTAAAGTTTTAATATTTCATATGAAAAAATCCATGTAAATATAGATTATACATATTATGAAGTTTAAAAGAATATTTTAAAAAGTTTTTTATCCCATATTAAAAAGATATTATATTAAGTTTTTAAGTTAAAGTATTTAAACTAAAAAAGTTTATTATTCCACATTGAAAAAACATAACTTTTTCCTTGGAAACATAGAGTATATATAATAATGGGTTTCAAATTCCACATTGAAAAAACATAACTTTTTTCATGGGAACATAGAGTATATATATGAAAAGATTTCAAATCCCACATTGAAAAAACATAACTTTTTTCATGGGAACATAAAGTATATATATGAAAGGGTTTCAAATCCCACATTGAAAAGATAATATGTTATCCTTTTAAGTTGAAGTATTTAAACCAAAAGGTTTTTTTATCCCACATTGAAAAAACATGATTTTTTTCTTGGGAACATAGAGTATATATACTAATGGGTTTCAAATCCTACATTGAAAAAACATAACCTTTTATATGGGAACATAGAGTATATATATGAAAGGGCTTCAAATCCCACATTGAAAAGATACTATGTTATCATTTTAAGTTGAAGTATTTAAACCAAAAGATTTTTTTATCCCACATTGAAAAAATATAATTTTTTTCTTGGGAACATAGAGTATATATACTAATGGGTTTCAAATTCCACATTGAAAAAACATAACTTTTTTCATGGGAACATAGAGTATATATATGAAAGGGCTTCAAATCCCACATTGAAAAGATACTACGTTATCTTTTTAAGTTGAAGTATTTAAACCAAAAGCTTTTTTGTCTCACATTGAAAAAATATGATTTTTTTCTTGGAAACATAGAGTATATATACTAGTAAGTTTCAAATCTCACATTTAAAAAAAAAACCGAGTCTCATCCGGGTTCGCTCGGGTCCCAGGGCGCCTAGGTTTGGCCGGGCTGTTGCCATAGCCGATCTTTTAGTAAACCCGGACCGGTCCAACCACCAGGTCGACCAGATCCCGGGTCGACCCGCCAAGCCTAGTTTAATAGCAGTGCTTCTGCCTTGTATTTATTGTTTCATTAACTTTAAGTTTCTCATTTCTTTTTGCTATGCATAGCTCTTTAAAAAAATTTGCATAGTCAATAACATGTTTAATTGCATCTAAGAGTGAAAATATTGATTCCAACATTCCTAAACATTTTTGAAATTTTATTCTTTTGCTTGTCTTTTATGCGTGACCTCAAAGAACTCAAACAAAAAAGTAGTCTGTTTGTTTGCTGGAAAGTTGTTTCCTTTTGGAAAGTGAATTCTGGAAAAGTGAATTATTTTCTGATGTTTGCCAGTGTAATGGAAAATAAGTTGAAAAACACTTTCCAGTGTTTGGTTATGTCATGGAAAATGAGCTGGAAAATAACTTATTAATGTTTTATTTTTCTGAAGTTTATTAAAATAATGAGGAACAAATCTTACAAATTAAAAAGTTGAATAAGAATGAAATTGAAAAAAAAAAATATAATTTCATAAATTATCTCAAATAAAATAAATAATAACAAAAATAATAGAGATCAAATCTAAAAAATAAAAAAAATAAAAGATGAAGAAATTAAAACAATAATAATTAACATTTCATAAATTATTTTAAATAAAATAAGTAACAATCAAAAGAATGGGGACCAAATTTGATATATAAAAAATTTCAATAAAAAAATGATAAGGGAAAAGTAAATAACAATTATAAAAATGAGGACCAAAGTTAATATAAAAATTAAATTTTAAGAGATGAAATTGAAAAATAAATATTCAAAACAAAATATATATAGCAATCAAAAGTTTGAGGATCAAATTTGATATAATCAACAAATAATATCATTTCTAAAATTTTCACAACTTCCGGAAAGTGTTTTCCTATCAAATTTTTCAGGAAAAAACTTTCCTGAAAACCAAGCCAAATTTTTCTGACTGGAAAGTGTTTTCCGTTGACCAACTTTCCTAATAACAAACAAACATAGAAAAGTTTGGAAAGTGATTTCCCGGAAAGTAAATTCTAGAAAACAAACATAGAAATGAATTAAAAGATTGAGAATTTACCTTAAAAGGCATGAAAATGAAAATTAGTTCGGTTATGTTTGGAGAAGTTTTAGAATGTTTGGCTGACAAAAAAATTATTTTAGAAAATATTAAAATAATATTTTTTATTTTTTATTTTAAAATATATTAAAATAATATGTTTTTAATTTTTAAAAATTATTTTTAATATCAGTACATCAAAATAATTTAAAAACATTAAAAAAAAATATTAATTTAAATTTTTTTTTTTTTCAAAACATTTCCAAAACACAATGCAAACACTGCCTGAAAATCTAACAATACCATACAGCACCCTCTTCACTGTCACATTGTCAGCCAATATATATCTCCTTTTTTCTATCAACAAACACAACTCATTCACACCTCCTGCACCAGCCACAACAGCACTAACTTCACCTTCCTTCAAATTTCCAACCAAAGAAACTATAAACAACAGCCTCTCCCTCCGTGACCATCACTGCCACCAGCGGTGAAAGAGGAACAACAACTCAACCTTCATCTTTTTCCTCCTTGCCGCTACGTCCTCTCATCATCATTAACAAACAACACTTCTCCTCCAGACCTGATGGCGCAACTGCGGGTGACAACAGCCTCAACAACATCACAACATCCAACAGTATCTTCACCAACCACACCAATTTGGCTCTCCACAGTAACGGCAACCTCCTGGAAAAGTTACAACAGCTTCAACTTCCAGTTGCAGCAGCACCAAGCTCCCAATGGCAGCTGCACTTCCTCAACCCAACCACAATCAATTCTTCTACACCATGATGGCCTCAACAACTTCTTCCTCCCATGCAGTGCCAACAGCCCAAGCACAACAACTTCAGCCCCTGCAACGAGACCAGCAACAACGAAAGCACCGCAAGCTTCTTTCAGCAACCGTCACGATGCTTTCCTCCCCTGCTCCAGGTAACCTTTATTCCTCAATAACTATCACTTCATGCTGCCTCTGTTTTTCTTTCAAGTGAAAAAGGGATGGGCTGGACTCTCAGCGCAGCCCACGTGGTTGAGTTTGGTCCAACCACCATCTATAAAAAAAAAAAATTTGAGCCAACTACCAACCCAAAAACCAAACCGGGCTAGGCTTGGGATTTAAAGTCCAACCAGTCTAGCCTCAAGGTTAAAGGTGTGTTTGACAAACTCACCCTTATATCTTTTCCATAGTTTTTAACTTGTTTTTATTTTAATTTTTATCCAAATAGATTCTTAAAATTTTCAAAAAAATAATCCTTTCTTTTCAAAAACATAAAAATATGTTTCTTTTCAAGGATTTCACTTAAAATCAAGGCTGTAGAATTATACTATAAGATACTGATTCGATATTAAAAATATTTGGTTTCTACTGAAATTTCTCAAAAATTCCAAAACATTTATAGAAAAATTTCTCATTTCAAAAATACAAAAAATATATTTTATTTTGTGTGCATATAACTAAATTCTAAAATTTTCATGCATATTTCATACAAAATATCGCATTTGGACGCGCGATGTTGGGGGGTTGTTGGTCGCCACCTAGATGTTTGGTTCAGGTCCTTAGGAAACCTATGTCTGCTGGTCTTATCATAGATTCGAGGGTAAGGGACTGGTTGTGGCTAGAGAAATATTAACACCCTTAGCGCACCTTACCTAAGGTAAGTTGTTTTGTGTAGTTTGATGTGGTATATAGGTTTTGGTAGTTTTCTAATCGGTGGTTTACCCATGGTTTATGATTGAGATTTACTCATATAAATAAATTCAGCGTTTAAGAATTTATTATAAACTCGAGTACCTAAATAAATTCTTAGAAAAAAGTTCTTCGTAATTTGTGTATTATGGTGAAAAATACTCTCAATTAAAATTGGTTAATATTTAAAATAACTTTGAGAATTTTTTGATCAACTCCTGATATTTTAAATACCAGCCTCACTTGTAGGTCCAATGTTCTGTACCAAGATTTTTAACCATTAATTCTTATGAAATAAAATATGCTGATTACTGAAATATTGGCCAAATTCTCGTAGATTTAATACATTGGTTATTAAATTCTAAAATGCCTGCAAATATGTATTTTTGAATTTTCATATGGAAATACTAACAATATGATTTTTTTTCATATTTGTTAGAGATTTGACCGTATACAATGAAAACAAATTGATGATTTTTATCTTAAATCTCAATCAATCACAAATCATCATTAAACAATCCTAAAACCATACGCATGATTAATAATTTGTCCCCAAAACTAATAATTTATCAAATAAATGGTTTGAGGTTAGGAATTGACCTTCCAAGGTTGTTGTGATTGTCTAGAGACTATTAAAAACCTTCTAAGGTTGTTAGGTAATCCCGACAGTGCACGAAACAACACAAAATCGCCATTACCGACACGTGGAATCAATCGCTGTCTCTACTGGAGAAGGAGAACCTGGTAAATCTGAAACTCCTTCATCTCATCTTTGATTTCTCACTGATGATGCAACAAACAGACACCTATAGAGGGAGTTTTGCTATGTTGAAATTTTAGTTTTCTTCATGTTTTTCAGTCCAAGTCTGTCTCTTCTCCCTACTGCTGCATTTTAATGCTGACACTAGTGGTAGAAGATTGTAAATGGTCTGAAACTATTACATCTCCTATTGATTTCCTCACTAGTAGAACCACAAACAAATTTCTATAGAGAGGGTTCTGCTATGTTGAAATTTCAATGTATGCTCCTGTTTGTTTTCTTCACAGTTGTTTGCTACTGCCACTACTCGTGAGGTAAGCTTCTGTAGGAAAATCCTTAATTGTTGTAGTTGATTAATGATTAAATGAATGTTGTTGCTGTTGTTGGTTGCGAGCTACCGGTTGGAGCGCTGAAGTGTTGGAGTTGGAAGACCACTGTATAGGTGCTCGCAGCTTCTGAGTAGAGACTGTTGCTATTGCTCTTGAAGGAAACAAAGGACAAATCATAGCTGTTGGGATCCTAAGGAGCTACAGATGCTAAAAGCTATTGTAGTTGTTGTTGCAATATTAAACAACCAGGTATGGTTGGACTACTACGAAATCTCTTATAAGAAAATCAACCAAGTTGTTGTTGTTGCTGTTATTGAACACTCCTCATCACCTTTAATACTGTTTACAAGTGTTGTTAGTGACCCCAAAGTCTTTTTAGACCCCACTAGAGAAATAAAAAAATGAAATGAAATGATAGTCGCTGACTGGGGGGTATTGCTTAGCTGGTGGCGTTGTCATGAGGATGGTAGCTCATGGTGGAGATGCTCGTGGTTGTTGGAGCTGTCGTTGTTTGTCTGATATTGTTGAAGCCAACCTATCGAAGTGTTATTGAGTTGGTTGAATCCTTGTTGCTTGCGAGAGTTTGCTACTACTCAGGAGGTTCTACTCACATCCGAAGTACTGAAGTGGTTAAGGAACATAACCACTATTACTTAAGAAGATGAGAGAGGAGTTGCATGAAGAAAAAACTGTCATGGCTTGGTGCTACTGTTGGAAAGGTGGTTGTCATGGCTGACTGAGGCTCATGGTTGACATATATGGTTGAGGCTGAGCTGCTGCTAATCTTGACCAAAACCAATGTTGTGGACGAGATTCTCAGCTGGAAGCAAAGTTATTGATGCTTAAGGATGGGCTCCTACTGTTATTGGCGTGATTGATGCTTATGGTTGACAGATGTTGTTTGCTGCTGAAGTTGGAAATTGTCACGACTGAGATTACAGTGGCTGCGTTGGTACGTGTCCAAATTGTTGTTGCTGGAGCAGAAGAAGTCACCAGCGGCTAGGAGAGAAGTGAATTAATTTCTTTCTTGCTCTCTAGGTTTTCTGCTTTTTTCTGTTTTTTTTTGTGCGCTAGTGGGAGAGTGTTTAGGTGTGTGTGTGTGTGTGTGTGAGAGAGAGAGAGAGAGAGAGAGAGAGAGAGAGAGATTTTCTTCATCTAACTAATTCTTTCCTCCAATTCCTCCCTTAAATTTGTGCCCCCCCTTTTGTGTGTATGTGTAATCACCTATTTAGAGGTGAAAAGTTTCTTTGGCTTGAACACAAAGCAAACTAAGATCAGCCATTGAATTTTAAGAATAAATCACAACCATTCATTTGCTAACTTGGAGATAAAGCAAGGAAAAATGGACCATTGGATCAAGAGAATGATTATAGAACATTTGATTAAAAAAGATGGGTTGCTTGGTGAGAGGGTTTTGATTTTCAAATTGGTTCTCTCCTTTCCACAATTACAATTAGATCACTAAAAAATTAAATGCGTTTTTTTCTTTTTCTCTTTTTGTTTTTAAATTATTTGGAAAAGACACCGTGAACAATGCAAATACATCAAAAATATATTTTTGAAGGTTTTGTTTTCTTGTTGGCTATTTTTGTTTTTTTTAATTATAAAAAATTGGGTAGCAACATAAAAAGTAAACATTATGTTTTCATCATACTTTGGAAAATACAAAGAATCAGTTAATAGGTATCACAATAAGTTTACAGTTGTAAACCCCCAGTAAAAAAGAAAAGAATGGTACGAAAAGTGCTGGAGTAAACATCGACGAGAAATCAGTAATGTTGTCGTGGCACGAGAATAAGCCGTAAATGACTAAAAATAGAAAATAAATATAGTGAAGTGGCTCCGATGAGATAGTAAAATGATTAGGTGCTTTACGCAAGGATGAAATAAGGAGATTTTGATTTTTGGGTGAAAAATCATAAATAAACTAGTTTTACATTAAAAATTCATAACTCTCGATCGGGTTGTCAGAAAAAATCTGAAAATTTGCGTGGAAACTTCTAATATATTTTCTTAGCTTTGGTTAAAATTTCAAAATTTTCAGAGAAAATTGGATTGTTTTTAGAAAATTGCAATTTGATCATTTTTGCGCTATCGCACATAACTTTTAATATGATTGACAAATTGAGTTGAAACTTTATGTGGAGCATTATAATATATTATTTTACCATGGGGTAAAGTTTCAGAATTTTTAGAATATTATGTCTGGTAATTTTTAAAATTTGCATGAAAATGTACCGATAACCAGGTAAAAAAATAATATACTAGAGACACATGGTAATATAATTAAAAGAAAGATGGTATTAATTAGTTGAAATGTCAACCTTTAAAGGGCTATTTCCAGCCGACCAAAAGGAAAAAGAAAAGAAGAAAAGAAAATGAGTCATGGGGACTAGATAAATTTAAATATGAAAGGCAAGGGCTTAAATGCAAATAATAAAAATTTTACTATATAAACCCCAATTTGCTTGGGGTGTCCAATGGGTTATAGGAAGATATAGGGGAGTTAGGGATTTTCTTACTTCTTCTCTACAATTCTTTCATCAATTCTTGAAAATAATGCATGATTATAGAGAGTTAAGATAATTAAGACGGTTTATGGTGAGTTACACTAAATATTTGAGTGATCTAATGGTTTTCAAGCTTGTGGAGGAAGAATGAAGTGTGGAGAAAGGAAGAAGAAGGAAGGAGATAAAGGATGATTTTACCTTGAGATTTCTTCTAATTAAATTCCTTGTTATCGTAGTAATAAGTATGATTCTATTGTATTGATTATAAAAATTTCATATATGTATGCTTGGGTGATGATGTGCTTGATTATGGAACTTTGTGATTAGCATATTGGTTGTAGTAATTTGTGATATTGTTATGAAATTTTGTTTGTTGGCATGAGAATTGAATGGGTTGGTGTTTAATTGAGTAAAAAGTTGAAATTTCATGCTACCCTTACTTGAAATTTTGGCATTTGTAGAAAAATGTAGGGAATGTATGTGATTGATGAAATGAAAAATTAACATGCTCAAATGAATAAAATTAACCTTATATGAGGTTTTGAAAACTATAATCAAAGAAGAATTAATCCCTCATTAGATGTTAAAAAATAAATAAATCAGCAAGGCTAAATGGAAGAAGAGGAAAATTGTATTTGACTAAGTTAGGATTTTAGTTTGGATGGAAAGATATTTAATGGGGTTAAGTAATGCATAAACAAGTAGGATGTAAACGGGAACAAAAAAATATCATCCTTACTAAACTAAGAAATTTGGCAAAGTAAGGAAAGAAATAAAAGGATGGAATGCGGATGTGGGTAATGATAAAATTAGTGTTGAAATATATTAAGAAACATGGTGAGAGGGATTGAATTGAAAATTAAATAGGATGGAAGGAAAATCTTAATTTTCCATCTTATTAAGGTTTGACCGAGTTCATGAAAATAAATGAATTGGGTTATTAAAGTTGGTTGTTATATTGTGACAAAATCCTTGTTTAATCTTATCGTTGTAATATATAAGGATTAGGGAAAATGGTGGAATTCAAGTCATGGAGTGAATAATACAACCAATTTATTAGTTGGATAAACCATGATGAAAAATGAATTATAAATAAAATAATTTATTATAGGTATATGGATTGGAAGTAGTTTATTAGTGATTTATGAATGTGAAGTTTAAATTTAATTTCATGATGGTGAAATAAATTTAAATAATTTCAAAAAGAATAATTGTACAAGTGATTTAGTAATTCTTATTGGTACAGGAAAGTTGCATATAGGAGGACAACATCAGGATTGTGCATTCCGTGACCAGACTGCTGGTAGGTGCCCGACATCTAATTTATTTAGGAAATTTTATGAATGTTAAGATATTGTAATTTTTCTTATAATGCCATTGTAAATATGAACATTGATGTAGTATTATTGTTAAGAAAATTAAAAAGTTCTAGTTGCTCAGTGAGGAATTGGTGGCGACGGAACTAATTAAAGGGTTGTAATGATTGTTACGAACGGTATCATATATTTTCGGAAAACGATTGTGGTGCGTTATGCTTTTAAAGTTGATAATAAAGTAATTTTATGATATTATTATGTATATTATGGTTGTGCTAATTGTAGTTGAATTAGTGCCCGGGAAAATGGACGGATGAATTAGTGACCCGGTAAAGGGGTTAGTGCCAGGAAAAATGGGCGGATGAATTAGTGACCCGGTAAAGGGGTCAATGCCTAGAGAACTTAGGTGGGTGAATTAGTGACCCCGTAAAGGGGGTCAGTGCCCGATAAATTAGGCATATGAATTAGTGGCCCGTTAAATGGGTTGGTGCTTAATAATTGGGTGAATAAATAAGAGACCCGGTGATGGGGTCAATGCTCCGAAATTGAGCAGATAAATAAAAGATCTAGTGATGGGGTCGGTGCCCGGGAATTGAGCGAATGGATTAATGACCCGATAACGGGGTTAATGTTAGATGTTGGATGGTTGGATTTTTGGACTGTCAGAAGTAATGGACTGGAACTGGAGTCAGTGCCGAGTTTGGGTAAATGTGATAGATGCCTGGTAAATGGGCATAATAGGAAGAACTAGTTGTCTGGATGTTTGAGACTAGTGTCCTGGTTAAAGGGTTACTAATAGAAGCAATTATCGAGTGGATAATTGGTATACACGATATAATGTTAACGTGAAATCTTAAAATTTTTTGGAAAAACATTTTATCGGAGAAGAAAAACGTGTATTGTGATTGAATATGTGAAAATGATTGGGATGGCATGATAATTCTTATTTTCAAACTGTAGCAGCATTATACCCCGTTCTGGGTGATGAGCATTACTACTTGGTGAGCGGCGAATGCTTGGTAAGGGGGAATGAGAGTGGTTGTCTGATTGAGAAATTATTGTCTGGCTTGGATTGAGAAAAAAATGTTTCTGAATGGTTGGGTCGAGCTGAATAGAATTGTTAGGGTGATCCTGGACGAGGAGTTATTACTTGGTATTGATCAATTAATGCTAGTACATAGAACTATTTACTGGAGTGATACTGTTGATTAATGTCCAGGAATTACTGAAGATGTTAATGGAAGGGCACCAGTGATCGAGGCTTAAAACATAAATTCTAATTGAAGGCTTAGATTGAAGGGTTGATGCCTTAGTCTATAAAGTTGTTGTAAGGCATTAGTGACTCGGACATGGAGAAAGGAACCGAAGGTTAGGGTGATCCTGGGCGAGGAGTTATTACTTGGTATTGATCAATTAATGCTCGTACATAGAACTATTTATTTGAGTGATACTGTTGATTAGTGTCCAGGAATTACTAAAGATATTAATAGAAGGGCACTAGGGATCGAGGCTTAAAACATAAATTCTAATTGAAGGTTTAGATTGAAGGGTTGGTGCCTTAGTATATAAAGTTGTTGTAAGGCATTAGTGACTCGGACAGGGAGAAAGGAACCGAAAGGGAACCTAGTTCCTTTCATAAGAACTAGTGTTTATTTAGTGTTAGAAATGAAATTTTTAAAATGAAAGATGTGATGTGATAGTATGGGGTATCAGTAATGGAGAGTACTCTCATTAAATATGACAGATAGTAAAACAGGTTTATGATGTTGGTTAGCAGGATGACGTGATCGAATGGATGAATGCATAGATCTCAAGATGGATATTCGAGATGATGCCGAACAAAGTAATTGAGATGGGCATTGACATAGCGATGACTGGACTAAAGTGATTAGTCGATTTCACAACTAGAAAATGTGAAATAAAGGGGTGATTCTGTGTAAAGATAACATATAACTATTTAAAAAAGGTGGAGTGGTATACTCAATTAGCATGAGCAAGAGTGAGTGAAGTTGCAAAAATATAGAGGTGTAGTATACTTCAATGAACTGAGATCTTGTGGACAAAACATGTCGAGGTCTTGCAGACAAAGAGCATGTTGTGACTTATGACCTAACTATATCATAAAAGTGTAGGGAATCAATGGTTCTACTTTTATGTAATTATAGTTGTTCAAATTTATATAAATATTGGTTCTATGCAGGACTCCTACCATGAACGACAAGAAGAAGTTTTCCATTACGAGACAATTTTTTAGGAGTAGTTCGGATATTATTAAATTTTTAGGAGATGTAACCAAACAAAAAAAAGTATTCATGTTTGTTTCATTTCTTAGTCATTATGTTTCTATTACATCAAATGCTAATTTATTTCTTTAACCATTTATTATTTATTATGGTACATTGTGTGTGGAATTAAGACGTTATAGATATTGGAAAACAAAGTCCTCATTTTTCTTGAGTTCAAGGCTCATGGAAATTGCATTTATCATGAGGAAATCTCAGGGTGTTACAACAATTATCCACTAGGATTTAGCCAAAATTTCAAATAAAAACCTTTTTATTTCTTGACCTTTAGAATAGTTAGGTTTTAACCCAATAAGATAAGAATTTCCTTACCGAGGAGGATTTTTCTTAAAACATTGGATGAACTATTTTGGACTTTAGAATGACTAGGTTTTTACCTGATGAGATAAGAATCTCTTTACTAAGGAGGATTTTTCTTGAAGTTTAGATAGACTGATGAATAGAAACAAAACTTAGAGCAACAATAAAATAGCTTACCATAGGTAGGGTGTATTAGGGGTGATATGCCTTCTCCTTGCATAACTTATCCCTTCACCCATACTCTTGCAGACCCTTAGGTTTTCTAGTAACCATAATACCAGGTGGCGATTCTCTTTTCTTTTTTATTGATAAATAAAAAAAATTCCTTGTTCTTTCCACCCACATCTATCATGATAACCCTTGATCAAAGAGAATGACCATTGTGACACCGCACACGTGCGACAAAATATTGCCCATTCTTTACAATGCTTACAACAAAAGGTCTTGTAAAAGATTTTAAATAGTAATCTTGTAAAGATGAAAGCACACTTGAAAGAAGATATATAGGTCTAGAAAGTGCATTATTTGATGGATAAGGGCATGGAAATGCACCCGAAAAGAAAGAGACAGGGTCTGAAAGCGCATTATCTAATGGGTGAGGGTATGAAAGCGCACTCGAAAGGAAAATGATAGGGCCTAAAAGCACAATATCTGATAGGTGAGGGCATAAAAAAGCACTCTAAATGAAAGAGATAAGGCCTAAAAGTGCAATATAAGGATGAGGGCATGAAAGCGCACTCGAAAGGGAAGAGATAGGGCCTGAAAGTGCATTATTTGAAGGATGAGGGGCTAAAAGTACACTCAAAAGGAAAGAGATAGGGCTTGAAAGTGCACTATCTAATGGGTGAGGCCATGAAAATGCACTCGAAATGTGTCAAAAATGTTGTCTTTAAAAACCTCACTATTTTTAAAGAACGGGAGCCTTGTTGTGCTTAGAATTTACTAAGTTTTTTTTTTTTTTTGCTAGCGTTCAAGTCTATCAAGGATTCTTTTTGTGGACTTCCTGCGAAGGTTATAATGCAATGTGTTGATATATGCATGCAGTTTTTTACCTAAGAAATATAGGTCCGCTTTCTTTATAGACTCTGCCATTTGAATCTCTGATCCTCATAGCAAGTTTTCATGGCTCTTTCACTTTTTCTTACTTAATTCGTGGACTAGATCTTTGAGCTTAGATGATATCAGCATACCCCATTATTTGAAGACCTTTATCTCAAAGATTGTAATCTCCTCTATGATGACTTTCTTTAAAAGTTATTAGAGAATTTGAGCATATTTGCTTCCCATTTTCTGTTTTCTTCAAAGAGGAATAATGGATTCAACCCTATTATATTTCTTAAATTGCCCCAGCCTAATCATTTCCCCAAGTATTTCATCCAGTTTTGTTTATTTTAAGTTTTCTTAGGGATGTTGTCATGTGGAAGAGGGTTTGGTTATTTACATAGGGTTGCTTTCATAGGAAAATTTTGGAATTTCAAAGCCATTTCCAAATGCAAAAACCATTTTGATGTCAATTTAAAGCAAACTTGTTTCAAAAAGAATTCAAGCGATTCCTATGGACAAGGTTTCGTGTGAGTTCAAAATTTTTTGTTTTGTTTTTTGGTGAAAATGTGAAGTGACCTTTTGTTTCATGTTTTGTTGGTCAGAAGGGTTCAAGTTTTGACTTCAGGGTTTTAAAGAAAAGAACAAGTCTTTAAAACGTTCATTTTACTTATATGAATAATAAAGTGTAATCGAAGTTTCGTGAAAAGCTTGTTTCGCATGAGAAAGCATTACCTATCTTTGATTAGAAGAGGCTTGATTGTGCACGTAACATAGGCTTTGACTCTTGGTTATGAAAGAAAAAAGGGTATTTATAGACTCAAAAGGTGTTTAAAGGATTTCAAAGCTAAGAATCACTAGTGCTCATTCTAATACCTTCTTTTGGTTGAGGGATTCCTAGACCTAAGGATTGACTTGCAAAAAGGTCTATCATGCCCCCTAGTGTCGAGCATGGGCTTCTTGTCTTTGTTTTCATCATTTAGTTTTGAGCACTATCATCATATTCGCTATTTTGCATGGTATACTCAAACCTTTTGAATTCTTTGAATTTCTTCATGCCCCAACTTTGTTTGGGCACCTTTGGTCATTGAGGATTATTTCATATATTCTTGTCGTTAGATTGCTTTTTTAATTCTCGCACTTGCCCCCAATGTGGGGTATGATCGTAGTCAGGGTTAATTATCAAGAAAAACTTATTAGGGATGAAATGTAACAACAGTTTTTGAAGAATTTTTTCCTTCTTATAGAACAAACTCTTTCAAAAGACAAATCACCACTTTCACTCAAAAACCAGGAGAAACATTTTACCAGTGTTGGGATAGGTATAGAGATTTGCTTAATATATGTCCTCATCATGGTTTTGAAACATGGAGATTGATTTCATATTTTTATGAAGTGTTAACACCGAAAGATAGGCAAATGGTGGAATTAATATGCAATGGAACTTTTAAAAATAAAGACCCTGATGAAGCAATGAAGTAACTAGACTTGTTAACTGAAAATGCTCAAAATTGGGACACTATAGACACTTGTGAGGCACCAGGTAAAACCCAACCTCATATATCTAGTGAAGGAATGTACAACCTTAGGGAAGATCATGACCTCTAAGCCAAATTTGCATCTTTAGCTAGAAAAGTCGAGGCACTTGAATTTAAAAAGAGTGGTCAATTAAAATCTGTTCAAGACATTGTGTATCAAATTTGTGAAACTAACGAACATGCAATCAATGATTGTCCAACTTTGCCTTCTTTTAAGAAATGTCTCCATGAACAAGCCAATGCTTTAAATAGTTTTCAAATGCCAAATCATAACCCATACTCGCAAACGTACAACCCTGGTTGGAAAAATCATCCAAAATTCAGTTGGAAGAGTGGTAACAATAATGTACAAACTTCACAGCCACCATTTCAAGCCTACCATAATTTTCAAAATTCTCAAGGATATGCACCTCCTTATGCTCCCCCTCCTAGAAGAAATCTTGAGGAAATATTGCATGCATTCATTGAAAAGCAAGAGATAATTAACACTCAACATGCTCAAACCATGACAGATTTAAAACATACTCTTGCAAAATTCACAACTGCTCTCAATTTTCAGGAGAAAGGTAAGTTTTCATCTTAACCACAGCAAAATCCCAAAGGGTAATACAATTCAAGTGCAAGTAGCTCCGGAAGCCAACACATGGATCAAGTCAAATAAGTCATTACTCTCCGTAGTGGTAAGGTTATTGAAAAATCCATTCTTAAACCTTATGAGAAAGAAGATGAGTTAGTCTATAAGGGAAAGGAAGGGGTTAAACTTGAACATTGCAAAGAAAAGACTGATTCTCCATCAGCACTTCCATTTCTTTATGCCATGACCAAACAAAGGAAAGTCAATCACAATTCTAAAATCTTTGAAACTTTCAAACAGGTAAGGATCAATATACCTTTGTTGGATGCTATTAAACAAGTACCTTCTTATGCTAAATTTTTTAAAGACTTGTGCACCATGAAAAGAAAACTGAATGTGAAAAAGAAAGCCTTTTTGGCCGAACAAGTAAATGCCATTCTTCAAAACAATAATGCTTTGAAATATAAAGACCCTGCTTGTCCTACAATTTCATGCTTTATTGAAGGACATAAAATTAAAAGAGCTTTACTTAATCTTGGAGCTAGTGTAAATTTACTTTCATATTCTATTTTTCAAAGTCTCAATCTAGGTGAGTTAAAACCAACTTCTGTAACTTTGTTACTTACTGATAGATCTGTAAAGTGCCTAGAGGAATAGTTGAAGATGTGTTAGTACAAGTTGATGAATTCATTTATCCTGTGGATTTTGTTGTCTTGGATACACAACCTATTGAAGCATGTAATTCAATTCCTGTTATTTTAGGACGTCGATTTCTTGCAACTTCTAATGCATTGATTAATTGTATGAATGGACTGATGAAGTTATCTTTTGAAAACATGACATTAGAGATGAATGTTTTTAACATTTGCAAGCAACCTGGAGATGATAATGATTTACCAGAAGTAGATGTTATTGAAGAATTAGTTTATGATCAATTTGAACCTACTTTGAGTAAAACTGAGTTTAATAAATCTAAAGACTTACAAATGATTTATTTTTAGGAAGAAATCACGGACAAGAAAGGCACCGAAAATGTTGATGCGAATCTTTTGTCAAGATTGACAATAGATTCAACATTTGACATCACACCAATCGATGATTACTTTCCTAATGAATCTTTACTTTCTATTGCTACGATGCCTTGGTTTGCTAATACTATCAATTTTCTTACTTCATGATATTTGCCAACTCATTGCAATACCCAAGATAAAAGAAAGTTTTTGAACGAAGTGAAGAACTTTTTAGCCGACAATGAGGTCAATGTCCTGATCAAATATTTCAAACCAGTATTCAAATATTATCCTGATCAAATATTTCAAAGATGTGTTCCCAACAATGAGGTAAATAGTGTCATTAAATTTTGTCATTCCTAGGCATGTGGTGGTCATTTCTCGTAAAAAAGGATGATTGAAAAAATCTTACATTGTGGATTCTATTGGCCCACCATATTTAAGGACACATATGCATTCTGCAAAACCTATAAAAATTATCAGAAGTTAGGATTTATTTCAAAACATAAGGAGTCTTAGAAAATCTTGAGACATATCCTAATGTAGATGTGCATTGTGCAACTCATGATTTATGACCCTATTTTCATAAAGAACATAATCGACATAGTCTTGGGAATCTGACTAAAAAAGATCTTGTTTGTCAGTTTTTAAGAAAACTGAATGGGAAGCTTATCCCCGACCCATAGAGGGTGTTTAAGCCATTCTTGGACGTAAAATTAAGGGAAGATGTGAGCCACAATCACAACTACTTGTACATACACATGTTCTTAAAAAAAACAGAGAGAGAGAGAGAGAGATACTCTAGTTGGCCTCTATATAGGTGATATAATTACATTTTTTTTTCTAATCTATAAAACTTTCTTCTTCTTCCCTTCATTTCTACTCAACCCATACATTCTACAAGTATAGACAGGCCTGGAAATGGCAAGATCCTCAGCTCTTAAAATAAAAAAATATTTGTGTTTTTTGTGGATCATCTTGGTCAGGTGCTCACTGAGAGAAAGATTCATTTAGTGTATGGGAGAGGCGGCCTTGGGTTAATGGGGAGTGTGTCAACAGCTGCATTCTTAGGCGGCAATCAAGTTCTGGGTGTAGTTCCAAAAGCTTTAGCCAAAATGGATCTCATTGGCAAAACAGTTGAAGAGGAACTACAGGTCTCCACAATGTCTGAACGAATGACTGTAATGTTTAAACATGCTGACGCCTCCATTGCTTTACTAGGTGGTCTGGGCACATTGGAAGAGATATTTCATATTTCCTCTTGGGCCCAACTAAACATTCACTAGAAACCTATAGGTTTGTTAAATGTTAATGATTTTTATGATAATTTGTTATCTTTTCTTGATCATGTTGTGGAACAAAATTTTTTAACATCTTCGGCACGACAAATCATAATCTCTGCTGCTACTGTTGAACAACTGATTGATCAATTGCAATCTTTTATTCCTGTAATTGATTCCTCCATGAGTCGAATAGACTGGTCAGAAAGGGAAAGTCGTAAAAAGTTTAGATTGGATTTGAGCCTTAGTTTGTAATGACTTATGCCTTTTGGTTTTATTACGTAGCATGTTATTTTTTGTTGTTTTGTTATTTCTTATATTTGTTTAAGTGTGTTTCAGGTTTTTCAATAGTCGTTGTTTCAGGTGATGTCTTCTTTACTCTATCTTTCTACCTTAGGACATTACGGACAATGTCTCATTTTGGTTGGGGGAAGATGGTAGTAGTTGACACAAAAAAAACTAATTTGTTTTTTTTTTTGTTATTAAAATCATTTGACAGAACTGTTATTATTAGGATGGCAAAGTAAGAAGTATTGACTTTTGAGACACATTTTAGTAAACATTCATAACAAGGTCTATCACAACACTTCTTGAAATATTCAGGTTTACAAACACTTGCATTGTTATCACTTGATTCTACTCATATACTCATTTAACAAGTATTCATAAACCTTTATTTTCACACACACACACTTTAACATATGATTGTGGGTTGCACATTGGAATATTACATTATTTATGTTCTTTTATTAAAGGTAACAATTAAGGAAAATTGATAATATATAATTGGAAAAAAATGGTAATAAATATAATAAAATAAAAATGTAGATAAGTTTGGTTTTGTGGCCTCTCTAACCTAAGTAACTAAGCCCAAATGGGTGTTTTAACATATAATACCCTAAAGTCAACTGACTTGGGAGCTATTGGCCCAATGCTTGTTACATAGGTTAAGGGGAAAGCTTAAGGGAATCAAACATTGCACTATTTATATTTTAGTATCTGCAACTCGAGTTACTAAGCTCTAAGGGATGTCTCAACACCTAATGCCCTAAGACCAACTGGTTTGAGAGTCATAAGCATAAAACTCGTTACATGAGTTCATGATCCATTGTGTTTTAAGTTATTACTAAAAAAAAGAAAAAATAAGGAGAAGATAATAATCCCAACTCAAGGAAGTTAACCTTAGACATTAGAACAAAATTTTGTTTTCTTCCAAGAAAAGCCCTATAGCTATGTTTTGATAAATTGAGCACAAAATGAAGGTTTATTAATATCTTGATTTAGAAGTATGAAGCAGATATATAAATTTAATGAGAGTTTGTTTATTTAGATAGATTAATAGAAGTTAAATGATGAATGCCTTGCTTTCTGGATTTTGTAAATTATTTTTCTACTTTAATGCTTTAATTACTAGGGACTAGTAATAAGCTGGTTGGGGGGTGTGATTAGTTCTTAAAAGTGCATTGTTATTAAAGCTTTATATCATCATATTGTACTTTTAGTATCATTAAATTCCCTAACTTAAGCACGTTTTATAATAACAATTCTGATAATATAAGCTAGCTTTAATTTATGGTAAATGCTCATTTTAAATGTAGGCAAATCTCACAATTCAAAGGATTGATTGATGTGATTAACTATTGAAAATAAAAGGAAAAAGGAAGGGCTAAGGTTAGAGAAGAGATGCTGGATTAAACTGGAACACCATTCAGTCATTTGATCATATCTGGAGTTGTGGACCTTGGATTGATGTTTGGTTTACTGTTCTGGAAATTTAAGACATAGGCCTACAACTTTCATAAAGAGGTAAGTAGTGTCATTAAATTTTCTTGATCAAATATGCCCACTATTACCAAGCAGAAACTCATATATGAGTTGGGTGTTTCACGCATTTGAACCCTAACTGATAGTCATAGGGCAAATCGTTAATTCCCCATCTAACTTAGAAGTTTATGTGTGCTTCCAAATAGTAGGTGATGCATGAGGTATTAGTCTATATCCAATATATAAATGCACATGCCATATATGCAAAAGAAAACATGTTGATAATAAAGATGAACAAAAAGCATTAAAATTTAAAGCATAAAAAGAATAAAAAAGTATAGCCAATCAAAAAATAAAACACAATAATCAGACAAACAAACAAATCTTGGTCCATGAGTGTCCCCAATAGAGTCATCATTCAATCACATGTGTGCGGCATTGTGGTGATCATCCTCCTGGATCAAAGTTATCGAGATAGATGCGGGTGAAAATGACAAGCAATTCTTGTCTTTTATTGGTAAAAAGGAAAAGGGAGTGACCACCTATTATTATGGTCACTAGGAAGCCTAAGGGTCTAGGAGAGTCTAAGTAAGGCGATAAGAAATGCAAAGGGAAGACATATCACCCCCAGTGCACCCTATCTATGATAAGCTGCTTTGTTTTTTGCTCTAAGTCGTGTTTCTATTCATTAGTCTATCAAATGTTCAAGAAAAGTCATTTTCAGTAAGGAGATCCTTATTTTATCAGGTAAAATCCTAGTCATTCTAAAGTCCAAAATAGTTCATCCAAGGTTTAAGAAAAGTTCTCAACGGTAAGGAGATTATTATATTATCGGATTAAAACCTAACTATTCTAAAGGTCAAGAAATAAAAAGGTTTTTTTTGAATTTTTGGTCAAATCTTAGTGGATAATCGCAAACTTTTTGTGATACCCTTTAACTGATTTTTTGTATTTTTCAAAGTATGATGAAAATGCAATGTTTACTTTTTGAATGAAATATACATGAAATTTTTAGAATTTTTTTGTATGCACACAAAATAAAATATATTTTTTTGTATTTTTGAAATGAAGAAATTTTTTTAGAAGTTTTTGGAATTTTTGAAAAAAATTAGTGAAAGACGAATTTTTTTAATACCGGATCAGTATCTTACAATATAAATCTACAACCTCGATATTAAGTGAAATCCTTGAAAATAAACATATTTTTATGTTTTTCAAATGAAAGGATTTAAAAAAAAAATTAAAAGTTTGTTTGGCTGAATATTAAAATAAAGACAAGTTAAAAACTAAAAAAAGATATATAGATGTGTTTGTTAAACATAGTGCTGTTAGCCTTGGGGACTGGGCTAGTTAGGCTCAGTCCCAAGCCTAACTTGATTTGTTTATTGTGTCGATTGTGGACCTAAAATTTGTTTTAATACATAGGACGAGGGTCCAACCCATCTCTCTTTCATTTGAAAGAAAAACAGAGGCTGCAGGCCATGAATTATTTCACATCTTGCCTCTTTCAAAGGAAAAGAAAACACGAAGCGCTAGTTACTGAGGAATGAGGTTACCTGGCGCGGGTGAGGAAAGCATCGCGACTGTTGCTGAAAGAAGCTTGCGGTGCTGCTACTATTGCTGGTCTCGTTGCAGGGGCTGAAGTTGTTGTGGTTGGGCTGTTGGCATTGCAGAGGAGGAAGAAGTTGCTGAGGCTATCACGGTGTAGAAGACTTGCTCGTGGTTGGTTGAGGAAGTGCAGCTGCTGTTGGGAGCTTGGTGCTGCTGCAACTGGAAGTTAAAGCTGTTGTAGCTGGTGCAGGAGGCTACTAATGCTGGAGAGCCAAGCTGCTGTGGTCGGTGAAAATACTGTTGGATGTTATGACTTTGCTCAGGCTGTTGCGGAAGGCTGCTGTCACCCATGGCTGCGCCACGAGGTCTAGAAGAGAAGTGATGCTGGTTGATGATGAGAGGAGGCAACGACAAGGAGGAAAGAGATGAAGGTTGAGCTGCCATTCCTCTTCCACTACTAGTGGCAGTGATGGTCACGAGGGGAAAGGCTGTTATTTATGGTGTCTTTAGTTGGAAGTTTTAAAGAAGGTGAAGTTGGTGCTGCTGTGGCTAGTGCAGGATCAGGCGTGGAGAAGTTGTGTTTGTTAATGGTAAAAGGGGGATGTATGTTGGCTGACAATGTGACAATAAGGAGGGTGTTGTATGGTATTGTTAGATTTGTAGTTTACAGGTGAGCTATGGTGATGAAGCTCAGATGAAAGCTTGACAGTGGCTGGCCATGAGCTGGAGTTAGGGTGGAGACTGACTATGGTGGGTTTGACGTGTCTTTTTTTTTCTTAAAGAGAAAGAGAGCGTTTTTTTCCAATTTTTTTTTTTTTTTTT
>Ga0325404_1000571_pt1 | contig 37170 bp, 40 predicted proteins | sample PopdelMetagenome_18_FD_205664 | JGI IMG/M metagenome (GOLD analysis project Ga0325404, IMG submission 205664) | Populus deltoides microbial communities from Bellville, Georgia, United States - Xylem-Control-R1 | ecosystem: Host-associated > Plants > Phyllosphere > Stem > Wood/Secondary xylem...
TGTCAAGTTTTGACAAATACAATAATTAAGTTCCAAGTTTAAGCACCAATTGTCTAGAAAAATTAGTTCAAATTCTAAGTTGTTGGGTGAAATATCCCTTCTCTTTGAGTCTTTGTATATATTACGACTTTTATTTATACGTATTACAATTGTAACTGATTTATTATTCAAAAAAAAATCTATTTTCATGAAAAAATAAAATATAGTATGATCCCGCTTTGCATGTTAAGAATGAACAATTAAAAAAAAAAACTAAAAAACAAACACACTTAGACACATACATAATTTCCTAACATTTTTTTTTTATCAAAAAATAAATAATTTGTCCTCATATATTAGGACCATTTTTAAAGGCTTTGGAAATTATATGCAATTGAGAGCCCAATAGACAGTATAACAACAACGACAACACTTAATTTATGACATTTATAACTAATATATATGAAGGGAAATAAAAGATATTGAATGAAAAGTATATAATTTTTGTTCTCAAAATTATTAATCACGACTCCGTCTAGGACATGTATTATACATTACAAGGGTTAACTTTGGTTAATTGATGATTCCAAAACAACATCATTTTAAAATTAAAAAAATAAAAATCTCAAATCAATTAAGGTGCAAGTAGATTGATTAAATTTGATTGAGTTAATTTTTATCCAGTTTAATTTTAAAAGCTATCTAGATCTTGGATTAACAGGTCATCGGGTTAATTCGCAGGTCAATAAAGATTTAACAAGACTGTTATTTTTTTATTTTTATCTTTTTTTTTTCAAAAGAACAATGAATGTAATTAATTTGAGTTGATTTCATTTTCATTATCCCGTGCCATGCCCACCAGGAATGATAATAACAAGCTGTTCTTGTTCAAATGAGTGGAATTGAGGAAATTCGTGTGTCAGATCCAACTTTGGAAAAAGCCAAACACTAAAGAAGTTTCTGCTTAAATTCCAAATAGAAAAGGATATCTTAACTGTTATGATATGTACATCAATTTCTATGAGGTTGAGAAAAAACGAGGGAATGCTTCAAATATGCACCAACTTTTTGCCTAACTTCTTGCAGGTACTTTGTCAAGATCAATGCCTCCTTATTACACATCTTGACAGCTCCTGCTTCGTGTTTTGTTACCTTTAATCGCCCAGAACAGGTCGATTTGTATGATTAAATTCAAACTGGAAATAATAACGTGAGGAGTATGGAACATCAAGCTGTAAAGCCAGGTTGACTACACGGTGCAAACTGTGTTCGAAAAAAAAAAACACAAAAAAAGATGTTTTTAAATGTAAAAACGTAGTTTGCATCGCTCGCCTAGCCATACGAAACCTTTAATCTTCAAGGATCCTTGGTTGCAACCATGATGTTACAGGTTCAAACTTGAGAACAATAATTCTCTAGATATATGGCTGTACTTTAGGTTACGTTTGGTCCTGCAATGCAAGAGATCAATGGCATGCTTTGTAGTTATAACTACATATAGTTTTTATAACCATCTTAGAGATCGACTCGAAATTAATAAAGCTTAATTGGGTGTTAATGAATTTCTTTCCAAACTTGGGCTCGTTGATGCGACCTAAATTCGAAGGAGATGGAATCATGGATGCTATTAATATACTACAAGTTAATTAGCCCCAACCTCGGAATCAACAAATAGGTGGCTGGCTGGCCGCCCTAAAGAGAAAACAACAAAGAACCAGTCAAGTGGATTAATGTCGACACTGTGTGATTGTCAATTCCAGCATGGATGGAGCTCATGATTCATCGTCATCATCGAAGCTAGGCGTGGGTGGTCACATAACCTCTCGGTGTATTGCTTTCCAAACCAACCTGTTCGTTTTCAAAATTCAAAAGACTCAAGAAACCAATCGAAGTAGTGCACTGGAGCAAGAGTAACGTTACGATGGTGAGACCCTTTTCTGCTTTTAAATCAATGAGAAGCAATGCCAAAAGACCTTTTCCTTCATCGTAGATAGGAAGGGTTCTGGTTCCCACCATCGATCCCTGTTTGGTATTGCGGTGTAACCTAAGAATAAAAGTTAGCTCGGTCGATCCGATTAAAACAAAATAAAACTCGGTTCGAGGAGCTTTATAATTACGCTTGAAATAGAGGATTTAAACCCGTGAATTTCATCATAAGTTAAAACCCTATGCATGAATCACACTTCACTTTCTAATTTTCTTTCTCTACTACGGTGATGTAAAGAATGGACATCATCTGTGTCTTGAAATTAAGAGGGTGGTTGTTAGAGCTGGGCAGGTCACCCAATATTAGACTTGATGGGCTCGTTTGAAATAAGGAAAGTGATCTAATTGCGCAAACAATAATTATTAGTCGAAGACTTCTGAACAGCCCACTTTAATTAACTTCTCCCGAACGAAAAGAGAGCTTCTGATCAAACTCTAAGAATCAATAAATATATATATATATAGAATAAGTTACAGCCTGAGCTTTTAAGTAACCATTGTGAGGAATAAAATGAAGTGAACGATGATGAGTGCTCACCTGCTGTTCATGCACTTTCTCCCTACAACCTTGAATGACAATATTTCACTTCAATCAGCCGGGCAGTAGGAAATTTAAACAAAACTCTTCAACGCGTGGTGAAATCATTGTAGCGATGGATGCAGTTTATCGTGGATTGTTATAGTAAATTTACCTGTCTCCTTTGGTGGAAAAGTTGGAAGGTCAGGATATGAAGGTATTTTGATTTTTTTACATTGATTCAATGGTCATTAAAAGATTGAACATAGATATTATTATCCTTTTCAGATTATTTTATATAGTAAAAACATTTCTCTACCCCTAAGATCAATGAAATTTAAATCCGCTGTTCAAGGGTTTTTTTTTTTACTTTGCACAAATTTTAAAATAAGTAAAATATTTCTTTGCTCTTAGATAAGACAAAATTGCTTTTATACATTTAGGGGTGTTTTGGTACTTTCGCATTTGTTTATTTATTATTTCCAGAGTTATGGGGGGCTTTTTAGTAATTTAATATTTATTTTTAATATTAAATTCTGAAAAGCTGCTAGTATATGTTTTTCACGCACCAGCACGTTGGTGGCGTCCGTGCTCTTTCTACGGGGCACGCGACGCCATCGTTTGTTCGAAAAAAAGCCTTCCATCGTATCACTGGAAATGTCATCACATGCTCTTTCTCCTAGTGTAAAGTGTGTTGGTGGTGGTCCGAAGGTTTGTTGCTGGTGGTCGTTTCTTCTTTTTTCTTTCTACTTTTCTCTCTTCCAGTTAAAGTATAAGTTTATCCTTTTTATCTTTTTGTTTTTCAATTCCAATCCTTATGTTTTTTATTGTTTATTTTTGTCCGTGACCCTTTTAAAAAAAGTTTTTTATGTTTTCAATTCAGTCCTTAAATTACAATTTATCATATATTGTTTTCACCAATTCGGTTGTTATTCTTTTGAGTTGTCATTTTTATCCTTGGATCTTTTGTTAAAGTTTTATTAATATTCAATTTTATCATTCAATCAAATCAAAGTTTATGTTGTTTTTTGTTTTCAATTTATCCTTCAATCTTTTGATTTTTTTTTCCTTTTGTTAATTTTTTTTTCTTTTCAATTTAACCCTGCAATTTAATTTTTAAATGCACTCAAATTTATTTTTTATTTTGGTTTCCACCCTTATTTTTAATTAAAAAATGTTATGTGGTTGATTTTTTTTTCCGGATACATCCTTTAGTGTTTGATTTATTTGGGATTGAGCTTCACGGTTTTTCCATTTATAATGCTTCCAATTTAATGACATGGGGCACAAGTTTTAAGTGTTAATACAGTTATGAATTATTTTTTTTCTCTCATTATATTTTGTGATTTTATCATTCTAAATTATTTTAAAAAAAATTATGGTTACCTTTATATTCTTTTCTATTAGGTTGTCTCTGTCTCATTACCTAAACCATGGGTTTTGCAAACTGTTTTTGGATAAAGATTTTTAAAAAAATTGTTTTGTTTTGTTTTGTGTTTAATTTTTTCTGATTTTTTATTTTATTTTTTATTTTACTTTATACAAGTAGGTTTTGTTTTGTACAAAAAATAGTTATTTTGAAATAATATTTCTTATATTCGGCCATACATATTTTTTTTCCTTTTATTTTATTCACTCTGTTTCATATGTGTTTTTATTTTTGTTATCTTTTATTGATTTTAATAAACAAATTTAGTGAACACAAACGAGTAAATGTCTTATTTTGCGAGATGAAATATCTTGATTTACCTTCATCTCTTAATTTTTTTTAGTTTCTCTTTTAATTATTATTAACAAAATAGTCTATACTCAAGTTTTTTTTTAAGAAAGAAAAATTGCGACCCGCTACGGAGCGCATGTCAAATAAAATTTTTATTTACCCTCTAATTAATGTTTTTTTTTTCACCTTTATTTTTTAGATCCTTTTGTGTAATTGATTTTTTTATTTGATCTTTTGACATTTGATTTGTTAGAGATTTGACTTCACACGATTTTATCGCTCTGCATTTGTTTTTTTAAATATTGGTTTTGTAATTATGTTTAATTTTTTTTCTATGAATTTGTCTCGATCTCATAATCCAGGTCATGGATTTTTTTTCATGTCATTTTTTAATATAAATGTTTTTAGAGTTGTTTTGTTTGTGTTTGATTTTTTAAGATGTTATGCTAATTCATTTAGATTAATTTTTTGGGTTTTATACAAATGAAGTTTATTTTTAGAAATAAAAAAAATATTCATTTTTAAATAATATTGCTAATATGTTTGGCCTTGCATAATATTGTTTTTTTTACTTGAGTTTATTTAGTTAGTTTAATTTGTGTTTATCTTTGAAGTCATGAGTTTTTTAAGTTGTGGATTTATATTTTATTGATTTTAATAAACAAGTTCAGTAAACTCAATCAAGTGGATGTCTCATTTTGTGTGGTTGAATATCTTAATTTATATTTATCTCTTTTGGTTATTGTTAACAATTTTTTTCCTGTTTATTTACATAAATGATTATAAATTTATTTAATGAGATACTTGCATAGACTTTTCAATTTATATTTTAAAATTTTTTATGTTACAAAATACATTGAAGTAGCCTATATAGCTGGTGTTTTTTAAAATAAAAAATTGTGACCCGCGACGAAGCGCGGGTTAAATGGCTATTTATTGGATAAATGCGAAGGTGTACATGTATTGTGTCTCTGGTATTGCGTTAGCTTTAGTGGTTGTAATTTGAAAGAGTAGATTAAAAAAGAAAAACTATTGATGATACCACTATTCTACACGAAACAAGAGATAAGGGTCTTAGTTGCTTATATAGCACAAAAGTCACCTCTTTTCTCAAGAGATGTCTTTTCAATGACAAAACTTACCATATAGTTCTAGTAATACAATACTTTTTAGGAAACATGTCATGTACAGGTATGAACACACATCATCATTAGCATCATTTGTGGAAATGCCAATATGTTGTCCTATCCAAGCTCCTCTATCTAAAAAGCTATAATGATGTCATTATCCCACGTCAGTCAAGATACAAGAGCTTTAGGCACCGTTTGGGAACGCGGCTGCAACGGCGTTCCTAAAAAATTTGATTTTTTTTTTTGCTAAAATTTAATATGGTTTGTACGTTTTGGATCGTTTTGATGTGCTGATGTCAAAAATAATTTTTAAAAAATGAAAAAACATCATTGGCATGTATTTTGGCACAAAAAATTATTTAAAAAGCACCCGTAAACACACTACCAAACACGCTCATATAGCACAAGAATCACAATATCTCTCTCCACTGAGGGGCTGCTATATACGTACGGGGTGTGGTTACACGTCATCAACTATAAACTACAGCTTTTTAAGAGAGATTTTAGTAAAACCCATACAAAACTGTAATGTATATTAACGATTAACCAAACACTTTCATAACTATATCAAAATAACAGTAGAGCCAAAGCAACTGTTAATATTACCCGTTTTGCCTGCCACCAGAGTGTTATGATTTCGATGGAAACTCAAGAAAGATGGTTTAGAAAAGTTTCTTCCATATTTTCTTATTGCTTGGTAAAAGTTCATCACATCTTCGTTATTTATAGCCTTACATTATAATATAATCTAATTAATTAGAGTTCTAATAAATAAAAAATTGCAACGCTAATTAAACCGATCATAATCTAAGATAGGTAATTAAAACCGGAACTCAAAACTCTTTTAAGTCAGATATTATCCTAATCCTGTCAGCTTCTGATTTCAAATTGAATTATGCCACATCATGAAAACTCTTGATTCTCATCCTGCCCTGCATTTCTTGAATGATAATAGCACAGGGAGCATCATCCCAGATTTTCTCCTTGTAGCCAGCATGGCCGCCTGCTACTCTTCTGGTAGAGATGAGCTGCTGATAGGCTTTAATGTCGCTGCTGCATTTTCCCTTGCCTCTGTTGTGAGTCCAAATCTCTCAATACTTCAAGAACCGATCCCAGACACCATTTTTTTTCATCAACAATTCGGCTTTTATTCTTGTCGTGAACGGATAAATTGAGTATTGCTGTACAGAATCTTTTGTGCGAAGGAGTTTGTACAAGACAGCAGCAGTTTACGAGGGTGGGGAATTGCAAAAGCGTCTGCGTTGAAAGCACGGTTTTCTCTTCTTGTTTTTGCTAACAAACGTATCCCACGAGCAGCTACTGTCTTTGCACCTTGTGAACCGCTGGTTAGCTGATGAACGAGAAGTGTTGCTGCTGCTCTGTTGGCTTCAATTACAGCTTTGGAGTGCATAGCTGCTGCCAAAGCCTCCACAGATGAATCTGTATTCTCTGGAGAGTCGTAAGGTATTCCATGAACAGTACACCGTTGCACGATCAGATTCCTCAAAGCTCGAATTGGAACGAGAATTCGTGCTTTTGTTGCCCCGTTCCATAGCCTTCATGATCATCTCCTCTAGACAATCCATGTGTTTCTTGTGCTTGAAAACCAGCTTGCATATCCAAACTAAGAGTCCTAGTTTGGAGGGTGAAGACGTAGCCTCTAGCTAATGCTTCATTTCGCCATGCTTGGCCCTCTCGATGATAAAAACTCGGATAATTTAGAAAAGTTTCTAAGAGTGTTTGATATTTTTCTTATTGCTCGTTGAAAGTTCATCACGCCTTCCATTAATATAATAGTTCTAATAAAAAGAAAATTGGAACACTGATAAAAACAATCATAATACATGATTTAAGATGAACAACTCTCTTAAAACTCGAAACCCTTGAAATAAAAAAAATATCCTAATCCTATCTGATTCTGACTTCAAATTCAATTTTGACACATCATGAAAATCCTTGATTCTCGCCATGTTTTATAAATTCTTTCCTATTTTAATTTCTTTTATTATATTGAATTTTTTCAAAAACATCAGAGATGATACCTAATCCATCTTGTTTTTCAAGCTCAAGAAGCTAGAATAGATTCGAATAGGGAATCACAAGTCATTGCCCAAATCCATGTTGGGTTTTACTATGAGAAGAGATAATGCACAATACAGGTCACGTGCTTTAAGCCCATGCCACGTGCCACAAAAGACCTAAACCAATCTTCAAGTAACAAAGCCACCCAATTGGAGGGAAAGTCATCTGATCGTCCATTTCACATCCAACGGTCATGATCAAACCAAAAGAAACCACACGAAGTAGTAAAAAAAAGTTCAAAGACATAAAGAGCCAGAGAAACAGAAACACGGAGTGAAAGAGAAGTAAACTAGAGTATCAGTTTTTGGTGAAGATAACAGAGAAAGCTCCGATCTTTGAACTTGTTGGCCATCAAATTGAAAATCTGAATCAGACCCGCAATTCTAAACCCTTAAAGCTTTCACTTCCTCAATCTTCTAGGCAGATTTTGGTTTTTTTTCCCCATCTCTCTGTGACCACACAAACAAACGAAAGGACTCTTCAAGTTTTTGCTCCTGCTGCTGCTGGAACCGTGTAATGAAATGAAGTGCCTTGTTATCTTTCACTCTTTCTCTGTCTGTTTGGTTGCTTAGAAAGTGAAAAGATATTTCTTGATGGAGAATTCCAAAAGTTTTTTTTTCTATTGTTTCGTTTCTATGGTTTCTCGGCAAACAAACAGAGAAAAATGGTTTTTTTCTTGTTGTGTTAGCTTTCTGATTTTATTGATGCGTTATTATTTTTGTCTGTTTTGAAATGCAGGTTAGTAGGATAAAATTTTGAGCAGTTTTCATTGCATTAACTAGAGATCTCGAGGTGAGTCATCTTATTTAATTCCTCTACAAGTTGAGCTTCTTTTCTCCGAGTTTTCTGTATTTTCTGTTCGGTTCCACTTTAATTGCTGTTTTAGAACTCTGCATGGGTTTTTGGTTGGCTCTTTATACAATGTTGTGCTTGTGTGTAACCAAATTTCCTCTAAAAATTGTTAATGATTTTAAGGGTGTCTATTTGATTGTAAGATTTTTTTTATTTTATTTTTTTGTCTCTGTAGTTGTAGTGAGTGATACCCTTCTAACAGTTTGTGGGGTTAATCTTTTGCTGTTTAGATAGAGGACGAGAGTAATGGAGAAGGAAAAGAAGAGTGAAGCAGCTGGAGATACAGATTTTGTGTTGCAATGGGGAAGTACAAAGAGGCTTAGATGTGTGAAAGTGAAAAAAGCACAAAACTTGGGGAACAAATCTAAACCAAATGATTCTTTGCCCAAGAAGAAACTCACTTCTCGTGCTGTCGCAACCGAGAAAGACTTTCCTTCTCGCCTCATCAAGTAAGAACCCCAAAAATCTCCCACAGTTGAGTTACCAAAGGCTTCGTATTTGTGAGAATGCATGAATGAATTGAGTTCGATTATTGGTTGTATCTAGTGAGTATCTATTCAAGGCACTGAAGAAAGTGTTCATTCTTTAACAGCTTAAGTGAACAAATCTGCTTGTTTGCATATTTCATTTGCATGACAAGTCATTGTTGTTTTAGGATCTTTTGTTTTATGTGAATTAGGAAGGAAGTTTTATCTGATCTATATGACTGACCTGGTTGATTAGAAAATATATGAAATTAGGAAAAATCAAAATTGTGAAAGAATTTTTTGCTGTTGCAAGTTTTCTTTACTTTCTTGTCCCATTTGTTATTAATATCTCTTGACTAAATGTGTCAAAAAGTTCTTATTTTACTTTTGGGTTGTGGTTGGATGTAGGAATTCTGATTTGTTATCGAACAATAGGAAGTCATCGGTGTTATCACCGGATAAGGAAGATAGGTACTACACAACAAGGGGATCAATGGGATTGGATGATAATAGCAAGATTTTAATGGATAATGTCAAGGAAGAAAAAGTTGTTTGGCCTAGACTGTTCATAGCACTGTCAAACAAAGAGAAGGAAGAGGATTTCATGGCTATGAAAGGGTGCAAGCCTCCTCAAAGGCCTAAGAAAAGAGCCAAGTTGATTCAACGAACCTTACTTGTAAGTCAACTCAATATATACACTATTAAAGGAATTTGGGGGCTGTTAAAATAGAGAGGAAGTCTTTAACTTTTTCTTTTGATTGGAGCTTTTGTTGATTCTCGTGTGTTTGCAGTTGGTAAGTCCAGGTGCATGGCTATCAGATATGTGTCAAGAGAGGTATGAAGTGAGGGAGAAGAAGACTTCCAAAAAGGTACTGACTGGTTCTTTCGTTTCCTTCCATGCCTTGTTTTTTAGTTACTGGTATTTATTTCAGATTGTCTGGTTGCTCAGAAAATGCAGAAAAAGCTAAGGAAGTTGGTTTAAATTTTGAATTCAAAATAAATGAGCTATAATCAAGATTTAGCATCTTTTCCTTGAAATTCATGATTGGTTTTTATTTGATGCAGAGACCTAGAGGATTGAAGGCAATGGGAAGCATGGAAAGTGACTCAGAATGAGTGATTTTGACCATTGGTAGTTAGGAAAGACAACTAGAAATATAGAGTTCCCACTTCCCTCCTCTCTCTTTTCCTTTCTTTTATGAAAAGGAAAAAAGAAAGGAAGAGGAGGGAACAGTATCGGAGTCTTTTTCCACGTTGTTGTTTTTGTAGCAAGGGGCTTTTGCCAGTCTGATATTTGGAATATAAAATATTATGTTTATCTCAGCATTTGTTATAATTTCTTCTTCCTTCATTGATGCTTTTGGCTGCCTTTTATGATTCTTTTGCTCTTTTTTCTCATTTCACCGGTTCTCTGCAGTAGTAATTTGCTTTTGCATTTATACTGGCCTCAGGTTTGTAAATTATACAAGATCGCAGAACACCACTCAAAAGAATACAAGGACTTGCAAGGTGGTCAGGAAACTGATGACTGTTACCACAGAATTGTTTCACTCTATTTGTGGATTTTCCATGCAGTTATCCACAGACGGGCAAGTACAAGGTCAAAACAAAACCATATTCTCCATGGCCTCATGTGGCCAGGTCTAGGGTTTCTGCAGAGAAAATATGCACATGGATACAGGATACAAATACAACAAAATGGACACATTTTTAAAATTTGGGAGACAGTTGGTAATGGTATGTTAATAAAAAAAAAAGGATTATTATTATATTTATATACAATTGTTTTATCTTTTTTCATACCTCATTATATCTCAGATATGAAAAGGAATGTTCCTGTAAAGATGAGAAGAAAAGACTTGCTGATTATAGTTTGAACTACCATCGTAGTTCATGCAGTACATGCAAAGGAAACAAATTAAACACAGAAACTGACAATTACCAACTCAAATGACAAATGATGATTATATTGCAAAATAGGGTAATCTTTTTTTACAAGTGACAAATTGTGCAGAATATAAAGCACAACAAAACCGCAGCTGAAACCTTCTCCAGCTACCATGCTTTTCAGTATTCACCTAGAACTAGCGTTAGCGGTTATTTTCCTATTTCTTTTCAGCCTTTTTCTTTCGCCACTTCATTTACATGATTAGGCCTATATTTCCTACAGATTACATACCTACACATGTACAATTAACCATCTGACAACCCTCTCCGAAGCACCGATAGCATGCAATAAGCTCTCATGTCTAGCTAAGTGCACTCAAATTCATTTGGTGCTGGATCTTGTACAAGGAATCAAGTCCAAAAATGCACTGGTCAAATCGCTTGCTTGCTTTTCACAGGCCATCCTGGCAGCTGAGAACCACATTGTGCACAGGCTGCCAAATTCACAGGTTTAGATCAGTCCTTCGTAGCTCAGCATAGATACAAAACAAAAAATAACGAAACAAGATGAATGTAGAAAGTTCTACCAAATGCCTTGAGAAGAACAAATGGGAAACAGATGGGTAGAAAGATGCATTGCAAGATAGACATAGAAGAAACTTGTGACACAATTTACCTTAGGATTCTGTACACTGATTTGTGGTTCAACAAAATCTGCCTTGGGTGGTACATGATCTATGAACAACCCAAGCACCTCAAAATCTAGCAGGTAAGCTCTCAGCCCAAAGGACAAAGAAAACAACTGAAAGCCATCACTGATTATTACAAAGCTTCCAGGGTAACTGATGCTTTGGTGAAAATAGAGAGAACAAATGGTGCTTCTTCACCGGGATGTATAGTTGTAGGTACGATTGTGTAACCTTTTGGATCAGGATCCAAAACCATTTCACACGATATTTCTCGAGAATTGACATAATCTGTCCCGCCAACTGATTCATGTAGGTAAATGTTGTAGGAAGCACGACGACCACGTGTTTTCAGAATCCTCATTCCAATGTAGAACATCATTGAATCATGACTAGATTGGTAATTTCTGAAACCAGCTGCTGTTCTAGAGAAACTCACACCCTAAACACAGAAAATTAGTTGAGTTCATAAACTCGGTAAAGATGTGAAGTGCAAGGGATTAAAATAAATTCTTGTATGTCCTTCACTGGAAGCATACCTGAGTTAAAGTGATGAACACATGAATTGGTAATGATGCATCTGGACCAGTGGCCCTCAATCGGAACTGTGGATTTTGATTCCAGGAAGCATAATCTTGGCATCCACCAGCACTGTAGCCTCGCCATTGGCCATGGACAGAATACCGCATCTCAGAGGGGTAGACACGGCATATATATATTGACCGGAAGTGGATTTGAAAGTCTTGCCAGGACATCCAGAATATACCATCCTTGGACTGTTCAACAAGACTGTTAAGTTTTTGAAAATAATATCCCATTGCAAGATGGCGATCAGAACAAATGAAATCATCTGGTCACGCATGCCTTAACAAATAGTACTCTAGGACCATGTTGCATAACTTTTTACTCACCAAGAGAAGAAAAGGAAAACATGCCTTAACAAATAGTACTCAAGTACCTGTCGAACATGCTTTAATTTGTGCTTCATCCTATCAGTCCATTCAGGAGATGAGTCAGACCAAGGTCCATTCCACTCAACTTCATTAGCCCATGGATTTCGAATTTGAACAAGCTTATGGCCATCCACCTCTCTTACCTGAATAATTTAACAAGAGTGTAAACTTCCACCAAGATTTCTTCAGCTGGTACACGATTAATGTAGAAAGATACAAGTTGGTCTTACCTGCAGCAAAGAGTACGCATGGCCCTGCACAATACCACTTGAGGAAACCTGGACATCAGAACCTGATGGACTCCCTGCACCCAATAGAAAGCCTTCTTGTTTAAAGCGCAACAATTGAGACCACAGTCTACCACTTGCAAGATCAATCTGGGCCTGAGCACTCCTCATGTCAATCTCCTCGCCAGCACCTCCAGTGAGATCCACAAGAGCATCCTGAACAAGCCCACCTTCCAAAGCCTCATAAGAACCATGCAATTTGGCGTATGCTTTCTCCAATATAGAAACCCAGAGTTCATTACCCTTCCGGCTGGTAGCAAATGCGGGTTTACCTGGTGATTCACATGGAATCCAATCATCAACAACGACTGGGACCCAGTCACCCTGCAAGGAGATCACAAAACAGAGAATACTGTTATGAACATGATAACCAAACAGGAAGAGGTCTTACTAATTATATATGTTAGCTAATTTAACATGAAATGAAGCACCATTAGAGCAAAAACAGGGTCATACATTTTATTCAGAAATGAAAAGCACAACCCAGTTAAGAGATCAGGTAATTATAGTACACGACTCATGGAATACATAACGAAAGCCAGTGTTCATGACCATAAAGATTCCCAAGACCATCCCCAGAACCACCTCACCCCTAGCGCACCTGGGCCAAGTCCCAGGGAAAGCATTGCCAATTCTAAAGGGAAGCCCAGGGAGGCTATATCTAATAGAATGGCAACTGCTTTGATATAGTCACATCAAAGGGAGATAGCTCCACCAAAAGTCTGGTAGCGTTGGCATCGAAATCATCTAAAGAAGAAGAAAGTTGCCACCTCTCCTACTTCCAAGACGCTAGCATGAAAATTGACTAGAGTTACTTTATCACTAAACAAAGGGATTTTCTCCAGACTAATTTCTCATTTCAACAGGCAAGTCTATAAAAGAATAGCTTTGGATAAAAGTTTTCTCACACTCAAATCATCAGAATATGGAAGGCAAGCCTAACCCATCAAAGATTAAATTCACCTCAGCAGATCGAGTACTTTCAACAACTTAGGAGTTTTTAACTTGCAAACATCAGAGGACTTTTTCTAATTATTTCCATACAACAGTGATGATAAAAAGTCCAGAATACATCACAATGTCTCAATTTCCCCTTCAAAAGCACAGCTGAACCATATATCATATATTAAAGGACAAATGGCCAACTTTCTGCTTCCTTACACGAATTAAACATTGAAAGATGTACTTAATACCACAAGAAAACTATGAGCTGTTACCTGAATACAAAAGCGAACTGTGTAAATTCCTTCCTCATTATACTCTGGGGTAATAATCACTTCTGATATTCGTGATACCTCCGTTAGAACAGCAACAGCACTTAGAAACCAACAATCACCTAAATGACCCTATAACATGAGCAAGACAATTTTTAAGAATTCTGAACCATTAAATTAAGGTGATTCAAAATATCTCATGATCAGTACAGTAAAGAAAAATTGCATGTCATACAGCCAGGAGAGACCAGACCTGACAAACATCAGAGGGATTTGCTGCCCCAGAAAACAAACACGGGTGGGAGTCTAGATGGCTTTCCTTGACTATTTCCACAGGCCGCATCCACTCAGAGACAACCTAGGTTTGAACTCCAAGACAAAGTTAGAAAAACCAATAAAATACACCAAGCTGCATGTAATTACAGATAAGAAACAACCTGCAACTTTGAAGGGGGATTTCTAGGATCCATGTATAACGATTGATCATTTGGAGGAAACTCCTGGTCAGTAAAATGTGCTTCTCCTCTAGCACACAAGGCTTCCTTAACAGCCAATTCAACTGAAAGCATCCGTTGATTAATTTCTTCTTGTGTTTCTATCCTAGGTTTCCTAAACCTCCTAGCAAAAGAATCAACATCTATCGCCATTCCTTCACGATCTGACCTCCTTTTCCTCCCACTTGAATATTGCCCGTCCCAGTCTACATCATCCCTATCATAAAGATCTACATCTGCAGGATCACTATCCCACTCATCGACCTAAGTAAACACAAGAAGCAAAGATTAGTCAAGGACTTCAACCTCAAATATAAAATGTTGTTTCTGTTATTTGAAATTTCACACAGTTCACCATAATAAGAAATTTTGACAGCAGAAACATACTCTGGGGGGTGAATCTGCCCATTGCCAGTTATCTTCAGGGTAGTCAATCATACCAAACTCCGTTGAGCCTATAGCAGTGTGAAGAGAGGCAATCTCATCTTCAGTTAAGCACCTTCCCCATAAGAAAACATCCATTATATGCATCTTAGACTCAGCTCCTTCGCTATCTGATCTTCCAAATGCATCCACATCTATTGGTGGCCTAACACCGACCCAAACTTCTGTCCCCTGTTCCCAGATGCTACTGCCCACAGACAATGGTAGCCCAGTTTGGAAGCCATCAAAGCCACCATCCAAATAGCAAGTTGCTTCACCCAAATCAGCATCAACTGTCATTGTCACAATATGCCATCTGCAAAGTAATTGTAAGACCCGAGTAACTTGAAACTGTAGATAGAAGTGATATATGCTGAAAACAAAAGTAAAATACAAGTATAACACATTTCGGAGTTCCAATCCTTCATTAAAGATTAAATACCACAGCAAGTGCAAGAATACATGGAAAGTTACGAAGGAAGCACTATGATTTGAAGTTGCAGCAAAAAATTTCCTAACCTTCCATCAGCAATACTTGTTGCACTAATACTCCACTCCTTGGCAACAGTTGTCTGCCTATCACCTTTAGTAATTAATCTAAGCCCAACCTGTCCAGCCTCAATACCTTGCTCAGCACCAGCCACCAGAATTTCCCAGCATTCTTTCTTCTGAAATTCAGTGCCCAAAAGGCAAACTGGTCCAGACTCAGGTTGGATCAAAACTGCAATGGAAAAGCTGACCTTTCGACTTTGACATACACTGGAATCGATCTCGCCACAGTGCCTGCCACTTGTGGTTGGTTCATCATCAAGAACACATACAGCACCTGTAACTCCGGTCTGCCAACAACATTAAGATTTAATAGATTCATATTTCACAACAAAATTGGTGACATCTTTACACACAAATTCAGATATTAGCATTATAGATCATGAAGTAGCAAAGTGATTCTAGGAAAGCTTAAGGCAGTTTGGGATAGTTTCTTAAAGGTGCAGTCCCTGCTCCTGCAAAACCAGACCTGAAAAGTCCACAAATTCCAGGAGCTGGAGTGCTGACTTCCTTTATACAATTTGGGATATTACTTATCTGGCTACTAATCAGGTTATTAAAACTAGCCCATAAAACTGCACAATATTTTCAGAACATCTTCTGCTGCATCAGTTGTTAAAGATACAGTCTTTCCTTTACCAGTCTTGGTTCCACAACCCAGATTCCATGCATTTCACCATCCCCACGCCTATTTCAGCTGAAGCACTGCAGCTAACCTATAAGCGTTAATCATCTATGGGAAGGCAAATCATCCAAATATGGAAGAAATGCCAGCATTTCATATCATATGATATTAAAAGGAAAAAAAAAGAGCAAAATGGAAACATAGGAGAACTGATTTACAGAACAAGGTTATCAACCTGCAATGCTCGGCGAGCTAATTGAGCTGTGCGTATCCTACGTGCAATGCTTGAAACCCTTTCTCGTGCAAAGGAATCGCTGAGAACAGAATCACCTCCCACAGCACGCACTGCAGCTGTCATAGCTGCTGCCTCCCTGCTGCCAGCATTAGGAATAGTGGAAATGAGAGAAGCTTCAATCTCCTTCCATTTGCGCTCTTCCTTCTCCAAAAGGGCCTTCCTTCTTTCTTTACCTCTCCCCTCCTCTTCACGTCTTTGCATTAAGATTTCCTCTTCCATCTCCTTTTCTCTCAGATAGCTACAAAATCCAGAATGAAGATTTAGAAACATGGAAAGAGTAATTCCTAGCATGGTAGAAAAAGGATTTAAAAAAATAGTCAGAAAGTTGTCACCTCTCCTGAATAATTTCAAATTGCCTATGGTCCTCTGGCATCCACTTTTTAATTTTCTTGGCACTTAGGTCAGAGAAACCTATGCTGTCAAGAAAAAGCCTCAAGCGTACCTCATCCTATCATGGCAGAAGTATAGTCAGGAACTCTAAGTAATGATAAAACAAGTATAGTAATCATCACAAAACCCTGATTACCTGTACTCTTTCTGCCTGAGCAGTCAAGCCAAGCAGAAGAAGCAGGTAACCACCAAATCTATCCCACATGTACACCCATTCAGTATCAATTGCCTCTTCTAAAGCCAAAATCCGAGCATGTGCACACATTTCCCTTCTGTAATCTACACCACTGACTGATTCATGGCGAGATGTCTGGTATCTCATCCTGCAGAGGAAAGATCCTACTACTAATTCCTCATTTCTTAGACGATCTCGCAATTTCATGACATCATCTCTAGGAAGCACAAGTTTTCCTGCCTTATCACGTGTAGCAGTAGGGTCCCCAACCAAAAGAGCTGTTGAACTAGCAGACCGCTGAGGAGCTGAAAATGTTCCGGACAAAGCATTTCTTGTCTGCATGATAACATAATAAAATGCAACACATTAGTTGCAGTGCAGTAGTATATGAGCATAAGTTTGGACAACCTTTCACCATGCAATATATAGGGAATTAAAAACTATGGTGGATTTATTATGTTCTATAAACACATTACAGTAGGAGTGTGTACACATGCATGCATTCACAAATATTTAGACAGTAGTTTGGGCATGACCCAGGGAAAATCATGTACCACATGGACTCAATTTATTTGTAAGGTGTATTTAGACAGTAGTTTGGGCATGACCCAGTGAAAATCATGTACCACATGGACTCAATTTAGTTGTAAGAAGGTGTAAGGATTGCTGCACTTCACCGCCCCAAATTCTCATTTAGATCTAGCAAAATACTTAACCACACACATCATTGATGCCAAATTCAAGAAACCAATCAACATTTATATTGCATATTTAACTATTTGCAGGGGGGATCTTATGGCATCAATGCAAGATAAATTGGATAATGAATCAACTTCAAGTTCAATTTTAAATTCAAAATCAAACACACCTTAGTAGCAGATCGTGTAATTGCTTGAACAATCATATCCTTGCTGAGAAATTGAACTGCATCTTCCATCATCTGGAGATGCAAGCAAATGTTATCAACTGAACCCGATAAGCATTGCAAAGGGAGATATAAAGTAACTCCTTTCAGATAATATTAAAACCAGCATAAGAAAAAATAGTTGCAGACTGGCATCAAGTCAAATCAAATCATAGGAAATCAGATACGATTAGTATGCTGACCTTTAGAGTCAGGCATGGACGAGAGACTGCAAACCCAAAGGATACAACAAGAGTAATTGCAGATACAGCAGCACCAGCAAATGGTGGATAAATATTCAAACTGGCAACAACACCCCATCCTTCGGTTGCCAAAGCAATCCCATAAAGCATGAGAAATGCACCGCTGTTTGAGAGGTGATGCACAAGCATTAGATGTGAATAAAGAATGAAGCTCTAGTATAGATATAAAAAATTATAATAGAAAATAAATGACAAAAGAATTAGAAATCCATGACTATATAAGAGAAAAGAACATAGATTAGATAAACAAACCTGACATTCTTTCCACAATCTGCATGGGCATCATAAACATAAACAGGCAGTACTCGTGGTGAATAAACTACAATGGGTGGTGACAGAAGGACCTGCAGGGACACACGTGTGTGCAGAGAAGGAAAGGAAAAGAATAAATGAGAAAATAAAATCCATTTTGTAAAATGAAAAACAGAGAATAAATATTACAATCAAAACTTGAATGGAGTTAATGTGATGAAACTTACAGTCAATGCTCGTCCAGCAAGAAGAAACAGAAATGAAAAATAACCAACAGATGCTCCCACAAAAGGCTTGCCTGAAAAGATAGGTGAAATTTAAAGTCACTGGTTGGTTGTCATTATGCAACAAAGTCATGAAGAGAGTCTGTCCAAGACTAGGGTGCTGAGGAAGTAGTATGGGTCAATTATGATATTTGTTTTCACCTTCAAACCATCCAACAAGAAATGCAGCCAAGCCCAAAAGAAAAGCGAGGAAACAAACAAAGAGCATCTGTGTCCTGGTCAAATAGAAATTGTTTGAAGCCCAGTGATGGATAACACCAATAGCTAGTACGATCAGGAGAAGAATTAAGAGGAATGCCACCCCTATCTGTTGCAATTGAGAGGACAAAAGAAAAACAAGTCAACAGATTTTGCACAAAAATCTCAAGGATAAGAAAATTCAGGGATGCATAAAAAACCCCACTTACAGTCCATGGCTTAACCACAACTATAACAGCAGATATTGCACCAAGCAGCAGCAGAAGACCAATAATAACAAATATATATACACCTCGAGAAAGTTTCCAGTCATCATCTTTCCTGCAAAAAAAATTTACAGCACATTAAATGGCCGAACAAACGCCCACTTGCAGCAGTACACAAATATCCAGTCATGGTTTGAGAAGTAAACTTCTGTCATGGAGTAATGTTTAGTACAATAACTCTCACCATTTAAGCAATCCACAGCAAAGTGATAGCAATGCTGGAATGCACACAAGAGGAAGTAGGGCCGCAAGAAAATCACCCTTTGTTGGAACCTGGTCATCCCTGGATTGGACTACTTCCAAATAGGATGTGCCACAAAATGCCACGAGAACAACTACCAAAACGGGCAACATGAAGTAAGATAAATCCACATGCTGACCCCAATTTATGATAGACCAAAAATGCAAATATTAAAGACCATACAGGTATAGACAAGTTACCTGCAAATATCCCAACACATACAGCAGAAGACAGGGAAAACCGATATGTAGCAAACCATGAAATAATTGGTAACACACCAGTGACTATTAAGGCAATTGCAGATGCCATCACCCAACCAAGGTATGCTGGTGATGCATAAGGAGAACTAAAGCTTTTTTGGCCACTGGTCAATGCCCTGTATCCTAAATCATCCAGAGGCTTTGCAGACACAATTGCACCCAGAGCTAACACAGATCCAATAAATACTATTGTACAAACAATAAGAACAATACCCTAGAAAAGACAAGAAAATCAACTAGAATCAATAAAGGTTTAATGTAGCAAACCAAATGATATAAAAATATCAAAAAGTGGAAAGGCGATAGCTCCTTTGAACCATAGACTTCCAAAATGATAGATATATTCTTGAATAGTTACATAAAATCAAAGGTGAAGGGTGGAGAGCGAGAAGGAACAAACCTCCTTTGTCCCAGGAGGACGATGGTTTTCAGCATGACCTGCAGACTGCACTTGATGAACCCAAAACTGGTAGCCATTGTGAATCCAAATAGGAATGGCAACAGAAAGACAAGCCACCATGAGTGGGACAGTCAAGGACAATCCAAGAAGCAGTGACGATTTGCTGCAGAAGAGGAAATAGAAATTAATGCATAATGAGGAATGTGGTGCGGAGTCACCTATAACATGTCATAGAATCATCCACAAAGTAGGCTATATACAATACTGCCTTGATTGGAAAATTCTAAAATGATACAAGTAATTAAGTGAAATATGAAATCCACCATACCTCAAGAAGGAAAGCAACAATCCAACACCAGTGCTGAGCAGCCAAGCAATAACACCATACTGAAAAACAAAGATGTTCAAGGAGACATAAGAACGCCAAGAATTCAGATAGAAGTCCCACAAACTTTAAATAGTATAAAGACATAGGCTAACAGAAAGAACAAGCAAAGGCAAATTTTATATGGATTTATGTACATATGCACATAAATAAACAAAAAAGAAAATCCACTTTTAATGCAACACAAAAAAATGAAGAAATTACAACATTCAACAGTATCTACCTTGCGAGGTTTTGATGTCATGGCCATTTCTTCTACTTGAAGTGACCGAAGGAAAGTCATGATTGAGCAAACAACAAGAGATAGAAGAAATACTGCAATGCCAAGCTCAAACTGCAACATAAATTGTTTCAGCAAACAACAAGAGATAGTAGAAATACTGCAATGTCAAGCTCAAACTGCAACATAAATTGTTTCATCAAATTTAAACATTATTTTTGTTTACTATCAATAATCTGACGTTAATCTTACCAAAAACAAAAACAATATAATTAAGGAAAAATCTTACAAACTCCACTCACCTGTTGATGTGTAGTATTTATAATTTTTATTATCTTGGGACGAACAATTGCCAGAATAGTCGTTTCCACAATGAAGATGAAACTAAAGAGAACCCATGCTCGCTCAGGAGTACCTGCTATGTGATGCAGAACAAATCTAGACAACTGAAGCCACTTTTCACGCCCCTGAAGCCTTAGTTCTTCTGAAAGAGAAATTTGATTGGGCATAACATTGTCAACACTATTTGAGTCAACAATTGTGATGTCAATATTGTCACGATGATCTCTATCTGCATCCAAACTGTTCCTCTGGAGTAATGCCAGAATAGTGTGGTCCAAGTTCTTCTCCTTCAACATCATGGCAAAATTAGGATCCAGTCCTTTATCCTGAAGTAAAGTAGCCAGTTCTCTGTTGCCTTGCCTTGCCCTCTTTTTCAGCATAGAGGTAATCCTCGGATCATTCAACCTTTCCTGAAAAGCAAGAGCAAGGTTCAAATCTAACAGTTGTTGATTTGCAGAAGTCGATGCACTAGACTCACAGCATTGGCTATCAAGACCACTGCTAGAGCAAACCACTGGGGAACTATTCAGATCAATTTTTTTATCCCCAGATGTCCCAGCTTCAGGCTCTTGGACAACTGAACGACAAGAACTGCTATGTAATGCTAAACTCGGCCTTCCACTGTCTGTGCTTTTATCACTGTTGACCCCCTCATGACAACTAGCATTTCGGCATAGAACATTATTCCAGTTACTAGAATCAGTTGTGCACTGCACTGCCAACTGGTTACCAGAGTCAACAATATTACCAAGTGGACCTGCTTCAATACTACTACTACGTTTTACACTTGAGCCACAACCTTCAGAAGAGCTGGATGAAGTGTTCTGTTCCTTTCTGCGAAAACCCTCTCTAAGGCGAATCACTGTGCTCTGTAATGCATCTCTTCTAGCAGCTAAAGGATTTGTGACTGACAAATGACGAGAAACAGCAGCACCTAACAGAACAGATGCTACAATAGCATAACTAATGCAATGGCCCAAGTACCTGAAGCAAAGAAAAAGGATGTTAACTATGACATAAGACAGCGACTGAAACCAACAAATTTACACATAATTTTGAGCAAAAGTCTATAGAACAAACCAGTAATGCACCCCAAAGCAGAAAAGAAAAACTCGGGATGTGCCCGCAACAAAAAGTGCCACCACACGGCTTTGAAGAAGCTGAAACCCATACAAGCATGCTCCCATGTTCCAATCTGCATAACAATTAATCACGTGAAATTAGCTCCAAGTATAGCAAAGGTTGCATAGAAGGCAATGAAAAATGCAAAACATGAGTAACCATGGTCATCAATAGGATACCGAGAATAATGACAGCAGCTGATGTAATGAATCCAAGCCAGCGTGCTTCTGTTGCTGTCAAACCATATAAAATGGAATACACAAGCAGAACCACAAGCGAACCAAAGTATAGAAGTCCAAGATGTGAAGCCCTATAAACACATTGAGAAGAAAAAGGAAAAAGAAGTTATTATAGAAGCAACTAAACAATTAGACTGGCGCAAAAATGCCTAGTTAATAATTTAACACCTCAAAAGGATGCTGAACCGATTTAATTAACCCTCATAACCAAGAGTCATACACACTCCCTACTTATCATTAAGCAAGTAAAAAATAAATGCAGTTATCAACAGGACCACCTGAAAAGGTTGCACCCACTCTAGTTATGCCTAAACAAGACAATTCAACACTAACCACTAAGATATAATACAAAATACCAAACAAACAAAGCTTGAGCATATGGCTTACCTACTGGATTGCCGAGGGTATAATTCATTGGGTTCAGGTGGCTCTGGTGAGCAAGGAATTGGACCCATTTCTATACAATCACTATAAGCAAATTTGTATGCCCTCCGCACATACTCATCCACATCTAAGCCATTCCCTTCAGGCATTGAAGGAACAGGAAACAAAATAAAATGTTTATTACGTCAAAAACAGATAACAGCAACAAAAGTTTATTGCATCATCAAGACTCATGCCTGGAAAACATGAAATCATATCATCACAGTGCAATACATCTCTGGAACAAATAATGAAGCAAAATAACGCTTGACATGAAAAGATAAAGCAAAACTCACCATTAAAGACCATTCGGCAAATAAAGAGCATGTTAATTGCCAAAGCAATTGCTGATACACCAAAAAAGAAACCAGAGGGTGAATATCGCTCAGATGCATTTTTACCAGCAGTAACATACACAGCACAAAGTTCGTATGCACAGAGCAAGGCAACAGCCAGCAGAAGAAGAATAGCAACTGCTCCTGTAGAGCCAAAACAAAGAAATTAGGTCAAAACCAAAAGCAAGAGAAAACAATGAAAAACTCAATGAATGATATGAATGGCAAAGTTACGCAATGATAAAAGCAAACTTCAATTATTACCATGCACAAGACAAAACCAGTGCCAGATAAACAAGATTATGACAATGAGAACATGATATTTAACAAATGATGAAAATGAAATTTTATCATGTTAGGCTTCCCAGTCTTAATGCCCCTCTTTAGTGAGGGATCATCACAAATAGATTCATACGGACCAGAAAGCAGCCTACAGTTACATCTATATATAGAGTTCAAGTGTAATGAAACCAGCTCTAATTTATCATCCACTTGTTTTTTTTATTACAGCACCTTTAACATGAATACTGTACATGTATGCAGCTTAGCCGGTCATAATAATGTTCCTGTTTGTTATTGAGCTTCTTACATCTTTCTTTTTCCCCATTTCATAAGTAGCTTCCTCTGCCACTTAATCATATTTACTTTAGTCCCAACTCTTTGATGCTTTACCAAGTTTACTGTCACATTCCCTCTATATCTCATTATTAATCTGTTTAACTGAGTGACATTTTAGAGGTTCCTAATTTGGCAAAATAGTCAATAGTTGTGTTTTCAACTTTTATAGATGCCAAGTTGCTTAAAACCAAATCCTTGGCTCATTCATGACAGTTTTAAGGTTTTCTTTTTTTCTTTTTTCCACAAATTCCAGCAAGATAATCAATCGTTGAATTTTTCCCAGAATGTCTAGTGAATGCATTGCAACTCATCTCCCAGTCTAACAAAACTTAGCTGACCAGACAATTCCTCATTCCTATAACTTGTTGTCACTAACCCGTTCTATATTACAACACCATTTCTATCACACACGCCTCAATCTCACCAACAAAGCATCTGCATTGTCTAACATGAATTGATTTATCTCAACGTGAATATTAAATTCAGATTTAGGAGAGTGGAACAGGACCCATTCTCAATAGGATGATCTATCCTCCAATTGGTTGTTTTTAATGAGAAACAGAAAGGAACGACTTCGTTATTGACTTGAGGAAGTTCTTAACCACTTGGAAACTTGTAAAATAGAGGAATGCATGCTGAATAGCATGTTTAACATGAAATTAAATGCCAAATAAAATAGGTTACATCTCTAGCACCAAAGACAGATTTGCTATACAAATATCACAATGGACATACGAAAATTAAATAATAAGACAGAAAAGAGTTCATTTTTTAGGTAAACAATGAAGACAAAGAGGGTAAGTAAACACATACTTGAACTTTGCCATTGTGTTCTCCACCACAGCATGATTGAATAGAATGCCAATAGAAGAGCAGTTCCAGCCATGATTACAGCCAGACCAATTATATCCCGATTCAATATTACAATTAACCAGCTTCCCCACATGACAAGCATTAGAACTGGAGATACAACAATCATCCATGCAGATAGAGAGAGAAAATGACACAATATGCCCAGCTGAGGACCTTGTAAGATATGTGGCCATTTTCTGGCAAAGATCCAGCTGAAATGAGAAATGTCAACCGAGAACAAGAGGATGAGAAAAGGACTGAATCCAATTATCAGAATACACATAGTTTTACAGTATAACACATGGACTTCATAATTAAGAATGCTGAAAGTAGGGAAACCAATAAAGTACACAAGCGAAGCCTAAACATGGAGACAAGGAAATATAATCTGTATAACAGAGGAACATGTAGCGTTTACTGATCACGTCAAAGAAAGAAAAGAAAAAGGTGCGAAAAGCTCTGGGAAGTTCTCTATTTTTATATTGTCCAAAACCTATAAAAACAATCTATTTTTTAAATGAAAGGAAAACCTTGTACTAAAATAACCTGCTAAACCAGCTTTTTGTTCCATAATACATCTCTGCATAATCGGAAACAACCAATTGTTTTTCAATCACACAACAAATGAAGCCTTAATGATTAATTAATGACACATTCAACAAACTAAGGAATATTACTATATAGGACAATGCAACCTCAAATCCTAATAATTAACCATCAATTATCACATGCTATAAACCCCCACATGAAATCTATGTGCTTTCAATCACTCTGGCAAGTATGGTAACAAGATAAATAGAAATTTCCAAAGTTGCTTATCCAGAATTACCTATAAATCCTCCATGGCCTCCAATTCACTGCCCATAGAATCGAGTACGAAGCGGAACCCAAAACCGCGAAAAGGGTCCCTGAAAGAGCACAGGCCAGTACAATCCCATGCTGGTCGCCTTCCATGGCTCCACTATCCCACCTACTGCACACCCACGTGCATCAATACCAACACCAATTTTTCACAATACATACAAACAAAAGTGAACTGTAAAGCCAAAAACTAAAATTTAAAACTAAAACACATTGTCCAAAATTAACAGTAATGAAAGGGGCAATTTAGTGGGTTTTAACTACAAACGTGAAAACATAAAGAAATTACAAGAACAAGAAAAAATCCATCTAACACTTACTGAAAAGAATTGAAATCCACATAAAGAATAGCAATGTAGGGTACAGAAAAATAGGATTTTTACCTAGAGTGAAGTGAACTTGATGGGAAACAGCACCATAGCCTTAATTCAAAAGGGTCATCTAATAATTGAGCTTTATCTAGGGTTTTGTTGCTTCTATACAAGTAAAGAAGAGAAAAGGTGGAAAAGTTAGCTACTTTAGACTTTGTTTTGTTTTGTCTGGTGTTTGATTGGTTAGGTTTTATCTTCTTTGAGGATTTTCAGCTTCAGAGAAGAACAGAGAGAAAGAGTAAAGTTCAAATAAAAAAAAAAAAAACTATTGCTATGTGTGAACTGTGAAGTAAAAAAGATGGTCTTTTCTTAGAGAGAGAGAGAGAGAGAGGAACAAGACAAGAAGACTGGAAAACATGAGTAAAGATGGGGGATGGTTAAAAAACTAACAGCTTTGTTTCTGTCTGAATATTTCCTTGTCCCCGTTCGTTTCGAAAGGTTTTTTTTTAAATTACTTTTTAAATTATTTTTTTTGTTTATTTATTATTTAAAAAATTAATCAAAAAAATTATGTTGGTTTCTGGAAAAATAATTTTTTATTTTGAGTGAAAAATATTTTTCAGGAGTTATCAAATATTCAGAAATATCTTATTATATGTTGATTATATCAAATTTGATCTTTAATTTTTAATTATTATATATTTTATTTTGAATTTTTTTAATTTAATCCCTTAAAACTTAATTTAATTTGATTTTTATATTAATTTTAGTTTGTTATAATACATTTATATGGATGTTTAGGTGTCTTCTTACACCTCTTCATTATTATAGTCATTCATCATCATCAAATTTATTTGAATCTCTTAAAGTTCATTTGAATCTACATCTTTTTATGACCTTTGAGCTTGCAAGTATTTATGTACATGTGCCTATAAATAAAAACATTGCTGAAAGAATATAATGATCACGTATATAACTACAAATTCATATGAAATAAAAGTGCTCTCTTTTATCCCCTTAATCTCTATTGTTCTTATATATTCTATTTACTCTTTATTAATTATATTGTTTTATTATTGTATGCTTCTTGAGATATATTTTTACAATATAATCCTTGTTCTTTTGATTATTATTTAGTTTTCTTTTTTTTTATTGTCAAAGTATTGACTAACTATTCCAAAGATATTACAAAGGATTTTGCAGCAACTATCAATTTGTAAATTCTATAGTTTTCAATAGTTTTAGCTATTTTAATTTTTGAATATCCTGAAATATCTATTATATTCTCCTTCCATTACTTAATTAGTTAGATGTATATGTGTGTGTACACGCCACTAAATATAAAATAAAATGTATCATTTGAGTTATTCTCTATAACGTGTCTATAAGCTTTTATAAACTTTCATGGTATCAGAGCAAGAATAGGCAAACACCTGATCCTTTCCAAAACTTCCACACACACAAATCTTCATCATCCTCGTTATCTCTAATGTAGCTTCCTCTAGTTCCACCAATTCTTTATCTCTATTTACTTAATATATTCAATATATTTCACAACATGTCAATCAAAAACTTGAAGGACACAATTACTTGTCATGGAGTGTTTTCATATCAAAATTATTCTTCGAAATCAAGATCTAAATGGTATAATCAATGGTTATGAAGCAACACTATCCAAGACTCTTTCAAACGACTCTTTTAATTCAGCATATATAATTTGATTAAGGAAAGACAATTGTGTTTTGAGCTGGTTACTAGCCTTTATGTCTAGGAAACTAGTATCTACTGTCTTTAGTCTAAAAACCTCCAAACAAGTCTGGGATTCTCTCTAGACTAGATTTTAAGGTACCTCAAGATCACGTATTGCTTTTCTTAAAAGACAACTTTAGACTATCGTTCAAGGTAATTGTTCATGCTTTGTATTTCTTGAAGATTTAAAACAATTGGTTGATCACCTTATTGTTATAGGTCAACCGGTGGATGATCAGAACTTCATCACTTTCTTAATTGGTGGGCTTCATGCCACCTTTACTCCATTTATTACATCTTATAATTTTGCTTATAGGGATAAGGGCCTGTCTCTTGATGATTTTCATTTTGAACTTTTAAGTTTCAAGACATTAATTAAAGCGTCTACTCGTATACAAAATCAAAATTTTGTATTTTCTACAGAGACATTCAATTATCAAAAAAGAAAGCCTACAACAACCGCAAAAAAAATTCAACAAGTTACTACATCATCACAGCTTTGTAGACTTCCAAGATTCAAGTTCAACAATGATCGTATAGCTCATCTTATTTTTCTTTCCAAGGCAAAAGCATGGTCGCGTTGCTTTAGAATATTTCCAGCGCTTTAATGATTTTTTCCAAGGCAAGAGACCACTTTCTGAATTAGCAACAATAGCTACTAAAGCTAACAACACTTTTAAGCAATAAACTTAGTATACAAATAATAGGGTTAACACTCATATTACTATTAATGTTGCAAATTTAACAACTATTCAGCCTTATGATGGTCTTGAAACTATCCAAGTAGGCAATGGTTCAGGATTGGTAATCCACAACACTGGTTTTTCATATATAAATATAACTCATGATTCTTTTTATTTGAATAAATTTTCTCATTGTCCTAAAGCTGCAACCAATCTTTTATCTATTAATCAATTTTTCCTAAACAATGATTGTTATTTCATTATGACTGAAACTAATTTCTATGTTAAAGAGAATAAGACAAGGTGATTGCTGCTCCACGGGCTAGTTGAGGATGGTCTCTATCCAATCAATGAGAACAAGAGCTAGGCCGATAAATTTTGTTGTTTAGCTTCCAAGTTAGGGATAAAGGCCACTAAGGATCAATGGCATGATCGTCTTTGTCATCCTTCCAAGTCCACCCTAGTTTATGCCATTGATAAAAGAGTTCACCAGCAAATCAAGTGTTTATCATTCCTGTTTGTTAGGAAAAGTTAAAAGACTACTCTCAATGGCTTTAATAAACAATCCACAAGACCTTTAGCTTCGATTCATATTGGTGTCTGAATATCCCTTATCACTTCATTTGAAAGCTGACACTATTATATGTCATTCATTGATGACTTCAATTGTTTTACATAAATGTATCCCATGCGTTTCAAAAGTGATGTTCTTTTATTTTTTCAAAAATATAAAGTTCTTATTGAAAAAAAATTTCCTATTCAATTCAGCAACTGCAATCTAATATTAGCAGAGAATACTTATCTAAATGTTTTCAAAACCTTTTAGCTAAATATGAAATCTTTCATCACTTAACATGCCTTTATACATCTCCACAAAATAGTATAGTTGAACGCAAACATAAACATATCCAGGAAATGGGATTAACTTTTTTAGAAAAAGTTGCTCTTCCAAATTGTTATTAGGTAAATATTTTCTTGACATCAATGTATTTGATCAATCGCTTACTGATCAAGGTTCTAAAAAATCTACCATCATATTTTGTCATTTATAAAACAATGTCTATATATTTTGAACCTCAAACATTTGGTTATGCCTACTACCCCTATCTCAGACCATATGAACATTATAAGTTAGTTTTCAGAAGTAAAGAATGTATTTTTCTAAGATATTCAAATCAAGAAAAAAAAAGGTGTGGTTGCTTACATTATGACCCAAGTTTTTGTCTCTAGACATGTGGTATTTGATGAAGAAACTTTTCCTTAAATAGAAGTCAGTCTTCTACCACCTATAAGAGTAACTAGTTGTTAGTTATGTCTTTTATTCCTCTTACAATTTCTTTATTTTCAAATATTCAACATTTCACTTATATTCTAAGTATGACACGGTCAGACTCCATACATCACATAATAGTTTTATTCGAGAGTTTAAGCTTTTAGGTTGTGATAGTTTTTTGATATAATATCAGAGCTTTAATAACTAAATGGTCACGAGTTCGAATCTTAACATTTTTATTTTTTTAAATAAAATTAATTAATTATACAAAGTAGTGTGATTTTATGCAAGTTTCAGGTCTAAAAAAATTTACTTAAGGAGATATATTAAAAAATAATATAAATCATATCTTGAGACTTTACTTAACCACTTAAACTTTTGAATTGGGATTTTTTTTTTTCAAACACTAATCATATTCGTAACTTTGAAGGGAGGATTTTGCTTCTCTTATGATTTAAAAGGTCGATATTACTTAATTATTAGCAGTTTCTTCTTAAAATCAATAAATGTTCAGTTGATTTTTTTTTCTTTGTATGGCTTCTTAAATCGCAATTATCTTCCATATTGTCAATAATTCTAGTGTCGTCACACTTGATTTAACTCATGCGTGTATTCTCTTTTGTTTTTGGTGTAGGGCTCCATGTACGTGAACCTGTTCTTGCAGTCTTGCCGCTGCTCTGTGCTGATTTTTCTTGTCTTTACTCACACGCACAAAGGGGCCAAGGTCCAATCTTGTCTCTACTTTTTTCAGTTTTCTGCCCAGATTCACGCTTCGTCGATTTATTAAATAGGTAAAGTGCTCATCATCCCTTCCTATTCCAAGGACAATAATTATCTTTTAAAACTGAGCATCATTAAATTAGTCAAGCAAAAATTTACCATAGAAAACTCAGATCAGTTGAATTATCAAGCCTAACCACAGGCACACCAGCCAGCTAACCCCTACGAACTCGGGTCTTTGTAACCTTGGTAAAATTTGAGTGCCATGGAAAAGAAGAAATTGAAAGTTATAGGTGTAGATATCTGCAAAGCTACCGACATAATTCAACTATAAAACATCCTCAACTGCGGGGAAACTCTAAGGTTGTCCTCTAGCAACAGCTGAGAATTTTTACCTGGGATTATTTATCTTAAAACAACTGGATCTGTTTGAAAAGGTCCAGGACTATAACTTCCACCTTGATTTCTTGATAGATTAGATCTTAATCAACCCAAAACAAGACCTTGGATGATGGATCTGAGCGGTAAATCAACCGACATTCTCCACTCTACTCACATAACAAACCCCATTTACAATGCTTGCAGGACATCTCTTCCTGCACATTGTAGGTTGTTGCCAGAAATTGACATTTTAGCATCATGCCAATCTTGTAAAACCTATCTTAATTTAGGACACTTGCATCAAAGAATCTCTAATCGGAAGCCTTTACGAAATGAAAATGGAAGAATCCCTTTAGTTTTGAGGAAAGAACGATTGACAAACCAATTTATTTGTACTTAAATGATCAGATTTAGGTGAAGAAAGTAGAGCCCTTAAGCCCTTCACAAAAGTCTCTGGCTTTCATGAGAAGGATACTGCCATCCACTCACATGCAACTCCTATCATCCAAACATTTTTTCTTTTGAAAAGAGAACATTATTCAAATCTCACTGCTCCCTTCCACCCTGCATTTCTTTATTTTTGTATTCAAAGTGGAGGAACAAAGAAAGCTTCAATGTTTTCATGGCCAAGAAAGGTGAGAGATTCATTCATTCACTAACAAACCACTCCCAAGGAAGAAGTATTAACAAACAAATAGAGTACAGGGGGAGTAAAAGGCCAGTTTCTTTGAGCTTTTTGAGAAACTTGGCCGCTTCCCCAGCCACTTGCATGGAGAATCTTGGTGAAAAAAACAAGGGTCAAAACTTCCCACTTCAGAGATGTCACGTTCCCTAGCCCAACCTAACAGTAAAAACTAAGAAGGGGTATACAAGAGAGAGAGAGAGAGAGAGGGAGGCATTACACTAGGTTGAATGATACATAGGGAGAGAATATATGGGGAGGGGTGAAAATGGGAGGGTGTGTTTCACTTCATTGACAATTTTCATTTCTACCAGGGCCCCCATAATAAAAGTAATGGCCCCAATCCCCATTATTGCCAGTTAGAACATCATAGCAGTTGGATTGCTCAGTGAAGGTGCCGATCCCTTTGGGGGCCTTGAGATTGTTGGAGGCATCAACAACTTGAACATTCCTGAAATAACTTGACTTGCCGAACCCTTCTTCAGGGAAACGACCACTGCCCATTTGAGTGGAGGTGTGCTGACCATCAGGCTCTGAGTTCACCACCTCACCTCCCCACTCAATCATTGAAGCACTATCTGCTAGGTATGAGAACAGGAAAGAAGGCCAATAACCCAACACATAGTCATTACCAAATTGCATCCACCAGTGCCCCTCTTTTGGATCCTGCAAGAGTTTCGAAACAACTAAAGTTAAAAGCTTAAAAGGTGTGCTTCGAGTAAATAGGTGAGCAGCTCTTGAGTACTGAGCTAGACAACAATAATGTTCTACAATAGTATGTAAGTCATGCCTGTGCCATGCTATGTAAGGTAAAGGTTTGGAAAAATATTGGTAGGTTTTCAAAATGTTTTTTTTATATAAATATTTTTTTATTTTTTAAAAATCATCTCAAAACAATTTAAAAAAAAAAAAATTTTAAAAAAAAAACTTCAAATTTTGATGTAACTACTGTGCAAAAGCAGCCCAAACGGGGTCAATGTCCAACTATCTATTCAAAACTCAATGAATGTCCAAACCAATGATCAAAAGATAATGCCAAAAGATTCTCAGCATCTGCACCACAATGATGTTTCTGACACCCTAGGTTCTATAATGCATAGCTTCAAATACGGCCAAAGAACCATCTTCACTTTCAGAGGGACAATATCCGTAGAGTTTCACACGCGCCTCAGAAAGTATAAGTCACTCCGTTTTTATATTTGGCTCCTATATGCTGAAAACCTTACTAATGACGAGGCCTTTAGCTATTCAACTTGGAGCTGAATGTGAATGAGAGGGCCTTGGTTTTTACCTTCCAGACAAGTATACTGATATCATATTGGGAATTGCGATAGCCAGAAACAGGAGAGATGCTTGCACCCATTGCAATCTCGCTGTTGATTTGAATAAAGCCTGAGCAAAGGAGATTGTAGCAACCTGTGGCTTGATATGCATCACTCTGTAATATTTGCACAAGTAAAACAATAGTGAGTGAAATCGATTAGTTAATCCATGAAAATTTCAAGACTAATTAATGAGCGACAGGACTAGCAGCTCACAGTCCAGTAGGTGAAGAGCCGTGTGTTGTTATCGCCATACAGATCCGGGCTAACCTGTTTCCGTCCACATTGAAAGCATTAAAATAAAGGATGATGTAGGGAAAACGAGACGGGGTTATTTGACTCCATAATAAAATTGAATTATTTCTGGCCAAAACAAGATTAAACTAATTGGAATAATACCTGCCAACCAGCTTCAATGCTGTTGAGATCTTGACCAAAGGAGCCTCCCAGTATCCACAGCTGAGACAAGCTGAATTCATTAGGCTGCTGTATTTTGGGTTCCCATACATTAAGGGTTGCTTTCGCTCCATAGTATTTATCCCCTTCCACATAAGCTATTGCATGCTAATCACCCAAAAAATATTGTCAGACAAAAGAATATGAACATTGGGAACAAATAGAGCATGACAGCATCAACAAAGTTGATGACAAAAGCTACTTTAAATATGCCTTTAAATAAATTTATGTATAAGAGAATGAATAAGAGGAAGAAACTTTACCTGGTGACCACTTTCATTGACGAGATCAGGATCTGCAGACCTGGGCTGGGGGATTGCTCTGTGCTTCTTCTTGCCATATCTCTTCACAGAGCTAGCTCTTAAAACATCATCCTTCTTTGTTCTTCTAATGGGAATAGTACCCTCGGGGCATTTACCATTCACATGCCACGACTGAGTAATCGGGTTTGTTCTTTCTTTGGATTCTGTAGATACCTTGTTATCATCAAAGACTCGCCCTTCTGGATGGTAACCAGGTCTCATCTAATTAACCAAAAACAAACCCAACTGATAGAATCAGTAACAGTAGAAACCAAAAACATGAAAAATAGATAGACTTTGAAGTGTGTGGCTGAAGAAGATTGACCTGAATCTTGTGGTCTTTGAGGTAGGGGTGATCAAAAGCTGGCTGATGAGACATGTGAACACAGTCAATTATATCCCCATCTGGACTCTGTATAGCCATAAAAAATCCAAGGAAGATAGTGAGAAATCTTGCAGCCATACCACAAATTTGTCAGTCCTATCAAATCATGCTAGAAGCTAGTATATCAGCAACGTCAGAGTTAAATCCACATAAAATTGAAAGCAAAAGAGAAACCACAATCCCACTTGCATTAATGTCATGCTTTGTTGCTTTGAAAATGTGAAGTGCCAAAAACAATAAAAATTTGCAGTTTCTTTCTTTATTGCTTCAATAACTCCGAAAAGGACATCATCACGTGGAGATAAAGAAAGAGAGATGGAAAATAATCAAAGCATCATTGTTGCTTCCAATATTAAAATTTCAAGAAAAATAAAAAATTTGATGATCATCACAGAATAAAAAGGGAGATTTAAAGAAAACCCGTTTACATTCTTAACCCACTTTACTGAGAAAATGCTAGAAACCAAATGAAAATAAAAGGAATACAAAACCACATGAAACCACTATGAGGCTTAGTTTGAGCTAAATTCTTAAAACAATCCATTCAGGCAAAGAAAAGAAGAAAACTTTAAAAACATAATTTCCTTCACTTTCCCTCGGTTTCTCAGTCACCAAACGGAACCTCAAATAAAAAAACAAAACAAAAGTACCTCAATGCTTTTAACAGCTGGCTTGTTCAAGCGGTCCAAGTGTTTTTGAACCTCAAGTTTCTGTCTTGACACACTCAATCTAGCAGCGCAAGATAGTGAAACCAAACTGCACAAGCAAAATACCAAAACCAAAAGTCTGCTTCTGCTAAAATGAACACAACCACCATAAGCACAAGAACCCATCTTCACTAAAAAAAAAAAGAACCCACAAAAGAACCAAAGCGAACTCTTCCTTATCCTACGCACCCAGGTCAAAGCTTAAGCATAGGAGCAAACACTACTACACTACCACGCTACACCATGTAAGGGATAGAAAAATGTGAAGAGCGCTTAAAAGACAAACTTTTTCTGCTTCTGCTTATCCTACGCACCCCTCAGCTCCCACCTAGCTTTGAAGTGGGTCTTGCTTGTTGTGTTCTGTTTCCTCCAGAAAATCCAATCAAGCTCTCTGCCCACTTCTGCCTTTTCTCTCTCTCTCTCTGAAAAACACCTTCTTTCTCTCTCTTTCTCTTCAAAAAATCACCTTTCTTGTCATTTTCTCTTTCTCCATGACTCTCTCTACTTTTTATTATTAAAATGTCTTTTCCCCCCCCTCCTGTTAACAAATAGCTTAAACCCCACTTTGGTTTTCCAAGTTTCCAATTTCCTCCATGTGATGTTATTGTCCTTCACTCCTCTCTCACAGAAAGAAAGCAATTTTTTATTGTTTTATTTATCTATTTTTGTACTTTTTTAATTAAAGATAAGAGGGGTGAAGTGGGGATTAAGTAGGGTTTGTGGAGGACGGGGAAGGGAGTGGTGGTGGAAAAACTAACCATTTTTCGTTGTCTTTTTCAAAAGCCTGCTTTTTGTGAGGCCCTCCCTTTTAGGCTCCCCATTTGCCCCACTTTTTGTTCAGAATTGATCCCCACACTTGCAAATTTCTTCAAATAATGGTAATCTTTTATTCATTGTGGTTCCAGGTAAAAGGGTTATAGAATTGATGGCCAGCACAAATGTTACCACGGTTATTATTGTTGTTGTTGTTTACTTGCTTTGACTGCTTGAATTTAGGTTTGTTTGTGCTTGGGATGGTAATCTCCATGGCCCTTTGACCACAAGTCAGCGGGGAATCGCTTACAACTTGCGTCTCATCCACGATCATGTTTTTGCGTTAATACTCTAGGCAAAGATTCTTCTGTCTGGTCACAGTGTTGGTTTTTCTAATAATTAATAAAGGAAACCAAGTGTAGTTCGTATGCTCTATGACAATGCTTAGTGGGATAATGGCCATATAATTCTAGAATCAACTGGTTAAACACAAAAGAGAGAAGTGCTAAAACTCACGGTCCACTATTTGCTCAAACGAAGGAGGCACAGGGCACCATTTTCCATGCCAATAGAATATGTCAAAGCTGTAGGAGCTCAAATATCTAACAAAGAGAGAACATTTTGTAAAAAAATGGCCATCCTTGTTTTTATTGCCAGAAATAGAGCAGAGGAGAGAGGCTTATACATAAGCTTGAGTTTAAAAAAATGGTGGAAGCAGATTTTAGTTTAATATAGTTGTTCGGCTTCGTGGGCCAATGATCACGTTAGCTCAGATTCGAGCTCTCTCATGCATGCAATCTGAAGCCCTCCTCGTTTACATTTCCCAGGCATTAAAAACAAAACATTACCACTGGTAACTCAAATTGACAAGGGTAACTTGTCTTTGTTGGCTTTAAGCGTCCGACTATCATGAAATGTAGAGGAAGAGCTTTGATGGATCGTACACATTAGCCATCAATAATCAAGACGTCCACCGTACAAGAAACATGATCGCATGCAAGCTAACCCAGATAGCGAAGTTAACCTGATAACAGTCACCGCGAGTTAATTACTGTGTTGCTGTTCGTTTTTCCGTTTTTAAAATATTTATTTTTTTATGCTTTCATATTATTTTAATATACTAATATTAAAAATAATATTTTTCAAATCTCATCCATTCAACGTATAAATATTTAAAAACAATAATAATAATAGTGAAGTTAGTAATTACTGGTAATTAGAGGGGACCAAACAGCAATTCTTGTTCCCGAGCAAGGGTCTCCTCCGCCTTCACTTCGGCACCTCGTTTACTACAACCAAGGCAACAGTACTGGGCTACTAGTTGTCGCCACCGTTATGTCCTTTTTAACGCCGTTACTTACCCCACGCGCCTGCCCGTCGCCCTTAACCCCGTAACCGCCACTGTTTACAGTACACGAACGAGGTGACGTGTTACCAAAAATAACAATCAAACGCCACGGTGTGTGCCGTGCAGGTCTTACCACGTGTGGCTGCATCATGATCCGTACACGTGTAACAAACTCGTGCAAGAAGAGAGACACACCCGTGCGAAAACGGCACACATCACGAGGAAAAGGGCAGGAATGAGAGAAATGTAAGAAAGAGGATTGACTACTGCTGCTGATGGCAAGTGATAGTAGCAAAGGAGAATCCAATGGGAAAATGGTGACAAAGCCATCGCTAAGGCCAGGGGCTCCGGTCTTTCTCCTGGCTCATTACAAGTCAAAGAACCCTTTCATTGTTGCCTTCCATCCAATCTGGTCCCTCAATGTTATTTTTTTTTAAATCAAAGCCAAAACAATACCAGTATGTCATTTTAACACCTCGATAACCACGTAAAAATAAATCAAAACAAATCATCGAGTACAATTCCCAACCAACACATTTTAAAATGGCTAAATTGAGAAAAACAAATTGTTTGGTGGTAGAAGTGAAAAGATTCTCAAAGGTCCAAAAAGAATATAAGCATTGTCCTCGTGCCGTTTAGATTCTTGTTAATTATAACTGAATCTTCAATAACGAAATACATAATTGTTTTTTTTTTTTTCTCATAATTATGTACTTATATTTTGACGCCAGTGAAGCAACTTGGGGGAAGCACGGTAATTATGCGGGAATCTTCCATAACTAAATACATAATTATTTTTTTCATGAATATCTACTTATATTTCCAACATTGCTGCTACATGCATGAGAAGCACCGGCCGGTAATTAGTTCCAGCATGTCATGGTTAATCCATCATTATTATATTATATAGCATGTTTTTTTT
>Ga0325404_1000572_pt1 | contig 37155 bp, 25 predicted proteins | sample PopdelMetagenome_18_FD_205664 | JGI IMG/M metagenome (GOLD analysis project Ga0325404, IMG submission 205664) | Populus deltoides microbial communities from Bellville, Georgia, United States - Xylem-Control-R1 | ecosystem: Host-associated > Plants > Phyllosphere > Stem > Wood/Secondary xylem...
TCCTTTCTGTACAGGAATTTTGCCTCCCAGTTTTCTCAACAAACTGCAGTTCTTACCTTGTCAGCTAGTACTCTGTTTGCTGTGTTTTTGTTACACTGTGAAACACCTTTGACCTCACATTTACATATGTTTCCATCCCTAACATTGGATTTGGATGAAATTTAGCAAGATTGATTTAATTTCTATAAACCTGAATGCATCGAACGAGTTTTTTTGGATTAATTTCTTATATAATCCGACTAGAATCTTTATAGTAATTTTGTTTTGGTTTCTCCCATTTGGTTTGCATTGGTGTTTTTAGCCAAGAAGGGAATTTCCAAGGGGGTCAAGATCAATGGGGTCAAATAGAAAGACAAGTGGAAAAGAGATGAATGGCATGCTTGACATGGATTAGTTCCTACCAAATTGAATGGCGTTCGAATCTGATTCGAGCAGGTAAAACTAGCCGTGTCAAAGAAGGGAAAAGGTGACCACAATTCTCAGTTACTTTTTTATAGTAGCAAATCAAGAGATTTCGAGTTTCGAGCATGTTTGTTTGTTTTTATGACTGGAATGCGTTTTTTAAATTTTTTTAAATTATTATTATTATTATTATTATGAAGTTTTATTGTCAAAAATTAAAAAAAATAAAAAGTTATTTTTATATATTTCAAAATAAAAAATATTTTAAATAGTAACATCTATCACAAATTCAATCATGCTTAAAATTATTTATATTGACTTCAACCTTACTTAATCATGGTTAGCCATTCACAATAGGTTTTGTGGTGTTGAATTTTTTTGATATTATATTAGTTTTTGAGCTTGAAAAAGATAAGTTTAATAAAAAAAAATATAAATTATAAATTTTTTAATCAAATTTTTTTAAAAGAAATTGAAATAAAATGATGAGATGCTTTAATTAAATAAATACCTTTAAATATATAATGATAATAATTAAACATAACCCATCACGTAAACAAACAAATCCAGCCAAGTCTCAAGGAATTTGGAAAAAGAAAAACGTGCTATCACACACGACGGTATGTAAATTGAAGTTGAGATCTATAGCATAATGACTTGTTTGTAACATTTCATATATATATATATATAACGTCAATGTTTGAATGAATTTATATGCATCTTAACTAATTTTATAAATTTTAAAATTAATAATTATATAAATTTTTAATAATTATTATATTAATAACCGCATGATTTAAATTTAAAATTACATCAACACAAACCCTTAATAAGAAGATTTTTTCACTACCATCTAAAGTTAATAATAATATATTTTTATATGTATGATGAGCTCTTTATCTCCTTTTCCCCATGGGTCAGCATATTCGTATATCCCATTTGGTAGATTTTAGTGTCCTTATGCAGACTTATTGTACTACTACTCCTACACTCCCGAGAAAGGCCGAGGATCACAGCCAAATCAAGAACATCCACTTTCCAATATCAAGGATCATGTTTCCGGTAATGCAATCAGACTTGCTTTTTATTATGTTTTTTTAACCTAAAAAATATTAAATTAGTGATTTTTATATATATTTTAAATAATTTTGATATAAAACATTAAAAAATTAAAATTTATCTAGTTATTTCTCACTTAGGTTTAACCGGGACAATTAAGTTGCAAGTCAATTTAATAGGTCATTCGTGTTTGATCAAATTAATATCCAAAACAGTTTGATATAAAACTCAATCCAAGTCAAATTTAAAACGGATGGATTATCATGTCCACTCATCATGTTAAGCTAGGTTTATTAGCTATAATTAAGTTAACATACAATTTATTTAAAGTCAAATGAAACAAAAAATATAATACATGAAATTTGATTCGACAATATTCTAGGGTGTGTTCGAGATTATTGTAATGGTGGTAGTTCAAAGTGTTTTTCGCTTAGAAATGTATTAAAATAAAGTTTTTTTTATTTTATAAAAATTATTTTTGATATTAGCATTTTAAAATGATATGAAAACATAAAAAAATTATTTACACAAAAAAATTTAAAATTTAAAAAATTATAATTTATATTCCGTTCCAAACACACTATAAAAACTGGACAATTAGGTGAAATATGGTAGTGTAAACATGGTGCCACAGCTCCTTCTTCTTCTTTTCTTTTGTTGGGTGCATGTAAAAATGGCCTTTACCCTTCATGCAAACAATTCAAAACCCTCCCTAATTCCCACATAATATTAGCATGGGAAAATCGGTGCATGCAACCTTAACTGGTCCCAAGCTCCGTGTGAAGGGTAGGGGTAAACAGTAGGGGACCCTATAGAGTTGAATACTGTCCTCTATCCAGACCTCTCAAATTAATGGCTTGATGAATAAATTTGGACCAGTGCTCCTTTCAGACCACCACCACCACCGAGCCCTCGTCATCCTTTACAGCTGCCTCATAATTATGCAATTCAACGACTCATGTACTTTTTACCAGTGGCAGTGGTAAAAATTGATATCTCAGACACAGAGTGGCTGGCTATCTATAGCATCAAATTAGGAGTACTCTTTCGTTTACTCCACAGGTTTGCCTTTCCAATGATTATAATCCATGATGATAACATTCACCACTGTCTTGCATCAGCTAGCTAGCTAGCTTGCTTGCTTGCTAGCAGCCTGCTAGTCCACAGCCTAGAAGAGACACAGATGCTAGTCTGCAAAGGTGGTAGTTGTTGCTCTTTTATTTCCATGTCAAACTTGGAAATTTGACTGTTCTTTTCCTTCTAAAATTTACTTCTTGGGGTTAGCAGAAAGAGCCGGCATTCATTTCTTCATTCATATACATAGCTGAGTCTATTGTCACCAAACTTATTGAACAAGAAACTTATTGAACAAGACTCGAGGCACAATCTGGGTTATAGATTAAATGGATTAAGTTATATTGATTTAAATAAATCAAAATGATAATATTTAATTTCTTTTATGAAAAAATATCAAAATCATATAGTTTATTTTAAAAAATTAAATCAAGTTTTGATCGTGAAGCGAGGCGATTCACTAGGTTGTCTAGGTTTGACTGGATATCAACTTTCACCTGATTTTTTAAAACTCAACCCAAGTAAGTTACTAGGCAAGTCTATAAATTCCATTCCGGGTGATGTTTTGTTTTTTCAATTGGAACGATATGTTTCAGTTTTGGAGACTAATATAACCATAAAAAAATAAAACTTAATAAATTATGAAGTTCAATTTTCAATGAACTAAGTGTTGACGGATAAAATTAGAGAAAACAATAGATTTAAAAAAAACAAAAAAACACTATTTGATCGAAACATTCCGGCTGGAATTTTCAGAACAAGCCAAGACTTAAGCAAGATTAAATTTGTTCCAAATCATTTTATTTTTTAAACTGGAATGAGATATATCAGTTATTTCAAACAGAACATGATGAAATTGATAATTTTAACCCTATAACATACCGGTTACATATCTACCCATCCAACTCCAAATTATTGAAGTTTAATAACAATTATTAATACCATTCACTTTTCCATGATGGTCAAGATGTTAGGTAGTATATTTGGTATTAGTTGAAAAAAAAAAACAAAACAAAACATTCATCTGTTTTTTAGGTTAAAATCTTGTCAAAATATACCAAACTGTCTGAATCTTTCTCGTATACGTACTTATTTGACTGGCGAAGTTGATGTAATATATATTCCTTCATAACGACTTTATGATTATATTAAGCCTAATATAGAATACCGAAACAGTCTTGGACTCCTTGAAATGGTAAATATAAGCAGAAAATTATTCCCCTTGACTAACTTCAATGATAGGATGAACTGGCTACTTGTGGACAGTGTTTAACAACCGAAGTCCATAGCTAGGGGGTAACTGTATATTCTTTGACAAAAAGCAAGTCTTAGGCTAAATGATCCTCATGTGTGACTCCAAGGAAAAAATTATGTCAGGCGTGGGAAAAAACCATCATAAATTAATGATGATGGGAATGATGGAGGATCCAAGGTGATAATGGTTACGGTGTGGACGGGCTTTACCTTGGCTAAAAGGGCAATGTGGGGGGCCATTGGATCCCTTTATGCCAAACCTCCTTTTGTGTTCTTAGCATGAATTCACGTTTTGAGTGATGGGTTTTGCCCGCAGGTTATGGCTTTTGAGATTTTTCTCCAGGTTTTATGCTCTTAGAGCTCGACATGATTGCACAGACTGCTAGTTACCCTTGCCCCCTCACAATAATATTCTTTGCTCTCTACGTGGGCTGATAATGCACACTCGTATTACTTAGAATAATCAACACCTGTCATGGTAATTAAGGTCAAGGATTGCACTCTTAGTTTTTAAACTTTGCCCAGCTAGTCGGACCTACTCGGTATTTGAAGCTTGATCTAGACATTTGCTAGGTTGACTTGCAACTCGATTGATCTATTAAAACCAAGAAATTTAAAAATAAAACAAAAACAATGTTGTTTTTGATAAAAAAGATAGGCGGTCCATGAGTTAACTGGGGAGTCGGGAAAGAGCGCGTGTTCATGTTAAAAATTTGATTCTGTTTTAATCAAGGGCGAAGAAGAAGACGTACGAGAATATTGTTGAAAGAGATCATATATCATGTATGAGAAAGAAATCAGTGAAATAAATTGGTGCCATGAAATATATATGTTGCAATTGTCTTCTCTCTTGACATAAAGAGGATCTCTTAGTCCATTGGAGAAAATGATGAATCAGTTTTGTAGCCTGCAATTTTCCATGGACATCAACAGACCAAAATTTGCAGTCAAGTAATACCTAGGATGGAGGGAAAGAGGAAAACGAAGGGGAAAGAGGATGGCATACATGGCTTCCAAAATAAGTAGTACCCAATGTGTTCGAATCACTGTCGCTGGCAAAATGTATCACAACGTCAGTGCATTCTAAGTCCCACAACAACACAGAGTTAGACTTGGTAAGAATATAGGACTGCATAATCTTTTTGAGCTCTCATTGAAGATAAGGAAAACGTAGTTCTTCCATGATCTAATTACCTGCCAACTCCATCTATATCTGTTTTAGTTTCTTCTGTGGGTTGATTAACATAACACGGATTTGATCCTGTGGAAGATCCATCGATGTCATGGATACAGTGATGAATCATATTAAGCAGCAGCCATATATGTCTGTCTGGGGCAAGTAGTCTTTGAGCTCAGAAGAGTTTTTCTAGGGCCTAAGAGAAGAGTAAAAGATCACACAGGATCATAAATTTTCAAATCTAGGAATCAAAACCCGATTGCAAAAACCAAAGCATTATGTGCAAGTCATGAATTTCTAGCCCAGGATTGAAATACTATTAAGTTTGGAAGCAAATTTTGTCAATCACAGTCCATGAATTTTTTATATTATCATGGCATCTCTCACTGGTTTCCTGCAAACCGAAATCTAGTTGGCTGAAACTTTGAACTTCGAAGCAAACCAGAACTGAAAAAACATCAGAATTTGTTATTTACTCTGAAATCTTTGGTGAAAATAGAAACATAGCCATTTTCTGGTGTTATATCATCAAAGCACAGGATTGGAGCTGAAGAGGCCAGAGCTCCGTGGGAATTTGCTGGTGTTATGTCATCAGAACATAGGATTGGAGGCGAAGAGGCCACAGCTCCGAGGGCAACATGTGGATATTTCAGCCGGAACCAAGAAGCAAACACTACAAGAACAAGTTGGAATGAGAAGAAGAATCCGAAAGCAAATTAACAATAGGAGGTGAGAAACAAAGTTTTTCGGAAACTTATATGCCATGGAATACCTCACAGCCACCATATGATGCTCCGACCGCAATCAAGGAGAGTGTTTAGCATGGAATTCCTCCTCTACGTGGATGATAATTTCGGCATAGTTTGCTAAAGCTTGAACCGAGTTGAAATTTGAAATATCCGAGTGTGCTAGCCTTTTTCAAGGCATCTTGCCTTGATCCAAACGGGATTGGTTTCCCATAGTATCGGTGCTGACAAGATTAAAATCAAAGAAAGTAAGGAAAGCTGTTCAAGATTACTATCCAGAATTCTGAGAAGCTGGATTTTTCTAAGAAAATTAACAAAATTAAATGCTTTTTGGCTTTTATCATTACGGGGTTCAAATCTTGAGATCATTACTTGGAGAATTTTCTCTCTCTTTTTTTTTTTATGGAACTCTCTTTGTAAAGACACAGCCCAAATTCCTAGTGAGAGATAAGACCCATTTGGTTCAATGTCGAGCTGTAAGTGCAGCACGAATGGGAAGGAAAAATGAAGGAAGATAGCTCAATCCTACGTTTCAGACTTTCAGTCTCTGCAAAATGGAAATGGGCCTTGGAGTTTGGTCGATCCAGGAAAGAAAGAAGGATGGAAAGAAGGACCAACAGAAAATATTTCAGTTTGTGAAAATAAATCTTAGGCCGAGTTTAATAACCACTTCGGATCATCTTCTTTCGTTGGACAAGTTTATCTTTATGGTATCTGGTAATCCATTTCTCAAGGATCCCTACTCTTTCTTTCTTTGTCCTGCTAACCACTTCGGATCATCTTCTTTCGTTGGAAGTATATCCAAGCAATGTGATCTTGCATAGTAAACATATATGTTATGTGAATTTTCTTCTCATTTCAACGATAAGTTCATCAGCAGAACACACCTTTCACAGTTATGATAGCAACATCACTGCCTGATATATTCTCAAACACACTACAATTAAAGAGAGCATCGTGTTATGTAACCATTGTTATGAACACAAGTCTCTGAATATTAGTAGGAGATATCAGATATGTTGTCATCAGTTACCCGCCGCTACTGTAAGGACCTCTCAATTCGTTGGAGAAAATGATGTTGCTATCGATTGTCGGAGAATCAGTTTTATATCCTGCGATTTCCCATTGAAATCAACAGAAATCTTTTTATTGATTTCAATGGAAAGAGAGCAGATATCAGATATGTTGTAAGGAGCTTGAAGTCGTTAATTATATAACCTCTTGAATCACATGGATATGGTTGAAACATGGAGTCACTGCCACTAGCCAAAGGCACCACAACGTCACTACAAGACTAACCAGCGCGCGCGCGCGCGCACAAGCTATTCATCAAGTTGCTCTTCTTTTTGTTGAGCCTTCGCTGAGCCATTGATAGGATAAGCAAACAAAGTTTTGTTCTGCCATGATCAAAATAAATATTTGTAAAATTAAAATTAAGAACTAATAAATTACTGTTATGTTTGTTTGAAATTAAATAAATTAAAATAAATAATAAATTATTAAAACAGTCAAATATTAAGGATGAAATCAATAATAAAAAAAAAGTTCGACTATTTATATGATTTCACATCAAATCTTTTAATAATAGAAAATAGTCATTCGAACCATCAATTCTCTGAACATTATTAAATGAATACCCGCATGCCTCACCTTACCTTTTGATAAATAATTAATTAATAAATCAAATAAAGGCACAACAAATAACATTTCTAGTTGATGAACCCGACATGTCAACCAACCCCACCGACGGCTTTCTCCACACGAGTCATCACCGACACGTCACAAAGATCCAAATCTAGTGCGATTTTCTTGCCATGATTAAAGCTCAAATGCTGGATCCTCCTTGTAGATCCCCCAACGCGGCAAACCCAAGCCAATGCTCACCTTGTCAAATTCACCAATTGTAAAAATAAATAAAAGTTTGCTATATTTTAGTCCCTGAAGTTTAGAAATAGCTTTCCTAAACCCCTATAATCTACCTATATCAATCCTACGAGGACAAACGTCTTCTTCTTTCTTGCCTTGAGAGAGAGAAAAACTTTTCTTTCACATTCCTGTTTTATCTCAATTGACAATTTTTATTTTTTTAATAAACAGGCTGATTTTTTTTTTTAAAACATACTCCAATTTAAGATAATAAGAACCTATTTGGGATAAAAGTAGCTTTTATAATTTCTAAATTTATATATGTTTTGAAAAAATATTAAATTAATATTTTTTAATAATTTTCATGTGTTGATATCAAAAATAATATATATATATATAATATTTTAATATATTTTTAAATGAAAATTACTTTTTAAAATTACCATACATTACAATATCTTCTGCAAAAAAAGTTACTTTTTAAAGAAAATTTTCTAATATTTTCTTATTTTTATCTCTTAGTTTTGTATCCATTTCTCTAAAGCACTAAATAAAATTTCTTCCAACTTCAGAGCTATAATAACAAAATTCAACCAATAAGAATCTAAGCGGAACATATCTCAATCTACAGGGACCAAAATGAATTTCACCAAAATATTTAAAAGCCCAGTCTAGATCCAACAGCTCCACAGCATCGTTTCTTTCAAAAAACTAGTTGACCCTCCCCTCCCCTTATTACAATATAACACCAACACCCCAATTCCTTCCTCTATCACAAATTTCCACAACAAAATCACTCCTCTAGATCTTCCTCCTCCTCCATGGCGCCTCGCGCGAGATCGAGATCTCTGCTGTTTCCGATATGTACAATTCTCACAATCCTTATTCATGGCGCTCACTCCTTCTACCTCCCTGGCGTCGCTCCTCAGGATTTCATTAACGTCAGCTCCACTTCTCTCTCTCTCTCTCTCTCTCTCACTGCATGATCTACAAATTTTCATTTCAGATCTCATTTTGCGGTTTTTTTATTTGATTTATAGAGATCTTGTTGATTTATGCAAGGGAAATGTGTGATTTGTTAGTTATTTTGTATTGAAGTATGACATTTGATTTCAAATTAAGTTAGTTATTGTCAGTGATATTTTTCGAGTTTTGTTCGGATCGGTTTTGTTTTATTTTGTGCGAGGAGGATATGAGATTTGTTAGGTTTTGTTTAGTTAGTGAAAATGATTGATTTTATTGCAGAAGGATTTTTTTTAGGTTAATGAAGGTGGTTTAGGGATTTGATCAGGCTGTTATCTAGTGAAGTATGGCATTTGATTTCAAATTAAGTTCGTTACTGATACGAATTGCTTATGGATTTTGATTATTATGAGTTATATTTGTCTGAGTTTTCTTCAGATCGGTTTTGTTTGATTCTTGTGCGAGGAGAATGTGAGATTTGATAGATTTTTGTTTTGTTAGTGAAAATGATTGATTTGATTGTAGAAGGATTTTTTTAGGTTAATGGAGGTGGTTTAGGGATTTGATTAGCTGTTATTTATGTTAATCTAGATCAGCATTGTCAGTTATGAGGAGGATCCGCTGTTTAGTTTTACTAATTTTGTTATTTATGTTTAATCTTGACAGTCATTATGGTTTTTGCTAGCTTTATAAAAATAATTACTTTGAGTTATCGTGTGAATTTGTTATTGCATTATGGTGTATTGTAGTCACTGTGTTGTGTTTCGTTTCCAGTTGCATTAAATAGTTGAAGATGCTGTAGTTAATTAGTGAGTGTAATTGAGATGAAGTGTTAATTAGTGGCTGTATGGCTTAATATGAAAAAATTAATATTGATTATCCTAAGTGTTTTTAGAGTAAGAATCTATTTCTGACTTTTGTTTTTTGGGGAGGTTGTATAATTAGGAGCTTTATCAATACTGTTTTTCGGATCATGTTTGTTGTGATTGTTTGAGATAAAGACAGAGGCTGCATTTTGATTGTGTGGTTTTTCTATTTGTTTTTTTGTTTTTTTTTCTTCTGGTTGCAGGGTGCTGAGTTGATGGTGAAAGTGAACAAATTGACGTCTATAAAAACACAACTTCCTTACTCATACTATACTCTTCCTTTCTGTACCCCATCCAAAATTGTAGACAGTGCAGAGAATCTTGGGGAAGTACTTCGCGGTGATCGCATTGAAAACTCCCCCTATGCGGTCAGTTTCGTTAGGCTGGATGAGTGTGGATTAACTTCTTCACATGCATGCACTATTATTTTCCTGACCTTTTGATTGGAATTATTGCAGTTTAACATGGGGGATGCAAAGATGTGCAATGTTCTTTGCCGGAAAACACTTGATTCCAAAACTGCAAAGGCATTCAAAGAGAAGATTGATGACGAGTATCGGGTTAACATGTATGAAACACTGTTTTTAGGCGTGGAGTCTATCTACTAAATTTCATGATGAGAGATGTGAAATTTGTTTTTCTAATTATTCTATCACTCATTTGACAGGATCCTTGATAACCTTCCTCTTGTTGTTCCCATCCAAAGGCTGGACCAGGAATCTCCTCCTGTTTATCAGCTTGGATATCATGTTGGGCTCAAAGGCCAATACAGTGGGGTATGTGCATTATTGCACTTAAATTTCCCCTTCTTAATGTGTTGGTTTTTTCTTGTGCTTACATTGTCTGGTTATATGCAGAGCAAAGAGGAAAAGTATTTTATCCACAATCACCTGTCATTCATTGTTAAGTATCATAAAGATCCTCAATCTAATTCTGCAAGAATTGTTGGATTTGAAGTAAAACCATTCAGGTCAGTTATTTAATGATCATATCGTTTCTGTAAAATGGTTGCTTCTTACCTGATTCCATGATTATGATATTTTTTTTTTCAAATACCAGTGTTAAACATGCATATGAAGGGAAGTGGAATGATGAGAAGCCTCGATTAACAACATGTGATCCCCACACAAGACATACTGTTGTTAATTCTAACACTCCTCAAGAAGTTGAAGACAAAGCGGAAATCATATTCACATACGATGTTGAATTCCAGGTGAGATCTTGCACATGACTACACAGTTTACATTTATTTTTATTTTCCCTTTTCTTTCTTTCTTTTTTCTTTTCCTTCAGATAGTTAAAACTTTCGTTGTAGTCATCTGTTACTATTTCAACTTCACGATAAAAGCTGTTGTATTGTCATCAGTTATTGTCCCTATATGCCAGTGGTTTGGACATGTGTTTTGTTGAGCACCTTGGCAAACTATAATACAGCAAGCCACCTTACCATTTTATTCATTTATCACATGGGCAGATAACAGTGAAATACTTTGCTTACATGGATTGAGTTTGCATTCTCATATTTTCTCTTGATTTACCTCTCAGGATAGTGATGTGAAGTGGGCTTCCAGATGGGATGCCTATCTCTTAATGACTGATGACCAAATTCACTGGTTCTCAATTGTAAATTCTTTGATGATTGTTCTCTTCCTCTCTGGCATGGTGGCTATGATCATGCTACGAACCCTTTACCGTGATATATCGAAGTACAATGAACTTGAGACCCAAGAGGAAGCTCAAGAAGAGACTGGATGGAAGCTTGTTCATGGAGATGTTTTCAGGCCTCCATCTAATTCAGATCTGTTGTGTGTCTATGTTGGAACTGGCGTTCAGTTTTTTGGAATGATCCTTGTTACCATGATCTTTGCCATTCTCGGATTCCTTTCCCCTTCAAACAGAGGTGGTCTTATGACAGCCATGCTCTTACTTTGGGTTTTCATGGGCATTTTTGCTGGCTATGCCTCGACCCGGTTATATAAAATGTTCAAAGGAACAGAATGGAAGAAAATAGCACTCAGGACTGCAGTCATGTTCCCAGGGGTCGTCTCTGCCATTTTCTTTGTCTTGAATGCTCTCATTTGGGGCCAGAAATCTTCTGGGGCTGTGCCATTTGGGACAATGTTTGCTCTTATATTCTTATGGTTTGGAATTTCAGTTCCCTTAGTGTTTGTTGGAAGCTATATTGGGTTCAAGAAGCCAGCAATTGAGGACCCTGTGAAGACAAACAAAATTCCGAGACAGATCCCAGAGCAGGCTTGGTACATGAACCCAGCCTTCTCAATTCTAATCGGAGGAATTCTTCCATTTGGAGCTGTTTTCATCGAGCTTTTCTTCATTCTCACCTCGATCTGGCTGAATCAATTCTACTACATCTTTGGTTTTCTGTTCCTCGTTTTCGCAATACTCTTGGTCACCTGTGCTGAAATAACAATTGTCCTCTGCTACTTCCAGTTATGCAGCGAGGACTACCTCTGGTGGTGGAGGTCATACCTCACATCCGGTTCCTCAGCACTGTACCTCTTCCTCTATGCAACATTCTACTTCTTCACAAAGCTTGAGATAACCAAACTTGTTTCAGGGGCCTTGTACTTCGGATACATGCTAATTGCATCGTATGCATTTTTCGTGCTAACTGGGACAATCGGATTCTATGCATGCTTATGGTTCACAAGGCTCATCTATTCGTCGGTGAAAATTGATTAACTCTAGCAGATCCCTTTCTTCCTCCACCTCGATGTCCAAAACAGGGTAAGATTCACAACTAGTAGATAATTATCATGTTTTCAAATGTAAACCAATTTGCACATTTTTGGATTGAGACAGTCATGTCATGATTTTGATGTTATAGTTCTTTTATTCAACTTTTGTTTAAGAATCACTCTTCTTTAATTATATAGATTGTTGACCGATCTTGTGATGCTCCCGTTTGATCTCTTATCTTCTTGTGGTCTTAGACCCTCAAAATTTGATTATTGTTTTTATGTTTTTATATTGTTTTGTTTTGTTTTGAAATGTTGATGTTAAAAATAATTTTTAAAAAATAAAAAAATTATTTTAATATATTTTTAAATGAAAAATATTTTAAATCATAATTATTATTACATTTCCAAAACTCTTAGTGTGTGGCTGTTGTGCAAGCTGCCTTTTCAAAAATCCCAGGTGGAGACCTGTATTGCACCACAGCCTGCCTATTCTCAATCAGAATATTAAACATGTTTAGATCCGGAAACAACTAATTACCCAAAAAAAATAAAGTAACTAATCAGGATATAGATTACAAACTACCTCCCTTCCCTGTTACAAACAAAAGAACAAAAGATTTTACAGCCATCTATGTACTTCCTAGGATGAGTGTCTCTAGGATCAGCAGTACCAGTAGCCGCCTTGGCGACGTCACGAGCAGTGGCTTCAGGTTATTTCTTGGCATGCAACATATATCCAATAGCAGCAGTGATCACACGAACCCGGTAACTGCCATTGTAGTGGTGGTGTAACTGCCATTGTAGTGGTGGTGAAGGGTCGTTTACACATGGATGGATCCATCTACCCCTGTTCCTTTTAACTTCTTCAGGGCTCATCATCTTGTGGGTGTGCGTTTTACCTCCAGCTCCCGTTCCCTGGCTTTGATCTCTCAACTTTAAATAGCAAGACTTAAAAAGGGTTAAAGAAAGCAATTTACAGTGTTGCCCCGTTTGACGTGAACGTTTGGCCCTTGAACACGTAGCAATTGCATCATTGCAATCCAGACATGTGAAGCCCGGATTGGAGATGTTGCCCTTTGCATCATATTTATTGTGTGTTGATAATGCGGAAGATATTTTTTTTAATTGAAATTATATTAAAATTATGTTTTTTTATATTATTTTAATGAAATCATTCTAAAAAGCATTGCAGGTGAAAAATACTTGGAAAAGTGGGTTAAACTGTAAAAATAAACAAACTTTAAATTATAATTGAGGGGTTGACTTGAAAAATTGTTATCCAAAGTCTAATTCTTGTCAGATTTTAAGTTATTAGAAGAAGAACCATTGATGTGGTGAGATTTAGTTAATTTAATTTTGTTTTTAATTATTCAGTTAACCTGATTTAAATTGATCTAAATTTAACTAGAATAGTTTTAAATAATTTTTTTTTTTGAGAGATGCAGACCAATTTAGGTAATTTTATTAACTTTAATATGAGTGGGTTGATACCAAGCCCAACCCAATTAAGTGACAACTTGGGTTGGGGAGTTGAAACCAAGAGATGGGCTTTAATGATATTGAGCTGTGTATAGATATAATTACATTTTTTGTTTTATAAATTGAGTTTAAAAAGGAATAAAAAATCCAATATTCAAATATTAGTCGATTATATTAATTAAATATACTAATTGACTTCGCATTTTATAATAATTCAGTATAAAATAAGAAAATAGAATTAATATACAAAATAAACATGTTAGCTCTTCATTTTTAGTTTAATAACATAATAATCTAATTGATTGGTATTTGTTTTGTGCATTGGATATTATTTTTCTTAGAAAAAATAGCACTAAAAAAAAACTACACCAAATTTATTTATACTTTTGATATACAAGAAAAAAAAATGTATAGATTTATGTGGATTTCCACTTCTTTTGACCGTTAATATTGTATCACCTTGTCGCATCTTTTGAAAAACGTACAAAACGGCCTTGACCCACAATATCCGAGGAACCCTACATCAACGTGTTTTTCAATAACGGCTAGTTTTCATTTTCTCTTATAAATTCAGCAAATTGTGATTTACTTTCTCTCCAGAACCATCAACCACCCTCCGGTCTCTTTCTCAATCGTTCTAAGCTCTCAATATCAATGGCTTGCTTTCAAAGAGCTGTGGCATGTGCTTTGGTGCTGATGTCTTTTTTTGTGGGTTTATCACAAGCTAAAGATTTGTTAGTCGGGGGCAAAACAGATGCATGGAAAATCCCATCTTCAGAGTCTGATTCGCTTAACAAATGGGCCGAAAAAGCTCGTTTTCTTGTTGGCGATTCTCTTGGTAAATCTCGTTTTTTAATCAAAATGTGCTGAAACATCATCTGGGTTTCAATTACCTAAATTTTCTAACTCTACTTTTTTGGCAGCGTGGAAGTATGATGGCCAGAAAGATTCAGTCTTGCAAGTGACCAAGGAGGCTTATGCTAGCTGCAACACTACAAGCCCTATTGAGGAATACAAGGATGGGAATACCAAGGTGAAGCTTGATAGATCAGGGCCATTCTACTTCATCAGTGGAGCTGAGGGTCATTGTGAGAAGGGACAGAAATTTGTTGTGGTGGTTCTGTCTCAAAAGCAGAGACACACTGGAATCTCTCCAGCTCCTTCTCCAGCTGAGTTCGAGGGTGGCCCTGCTGTTGCTCCAACAAGCAGTGCTTATACCTTGAGAGGTGGCTTTTTGGTGGCTTTGGGGGTTTTGGTTTTGGGGTTATTTTGATGTGAAAGATGATGTTCTTGGGTTTGGAATTTGGAGGGTTTTGATTTGTTCATTCATTTAATCATATAGTAATGAGGGTATTGCCTGACTAGAGATATATAGAATGCTGCTATGTGAGGGGAATTTGGATCCCATTTCCTCTCCTCTTCAACATAAGAGGATCGATTCATTTCTTTATTTTTGGATCTTGATCATATGTAGTGGGAAATTTCATATTTCTGAATTATGACGAGTCCAACAAATAGTCCTCGCATGTTTTCTGCAAAGAAAGCACTTTCTAGACCTACGTGTCCGAGGTTAGCATCCAAAATACGAAGAAGATTAAAAAGACAAAATCAGAAGAGAAGACATTGTCTCTATTTTTATCCTTTCAACAACACTATATGTCTTTCACACACACACACACACACACACACACACACACACTACTAGAAGAACTAACTAAACGCAAGGTGGTAATAAAAAATCACATGCTTCATGCCCTCATCCACATGTTAGGAGTCTAAAATTGTTGATTATTCAAGTTAAACATGGAAGACCTAGATACCATGTTACATGATAAAAGTCTTTACAACCACATCACCTCTCTCCCTAAATTTAAAAGCTGTCCTTCCCGATCCAAATTACAATGCCCGAGAAAAGTTGGCTAAGCGCAGCTGTTTATTACTTACAGTATTGTGCCTTTTCTTCACCACGGAGGATAAGGGAACAAAAGTGCTATTGCTCTGGGAGGGGTCTAGTGATGCTCTAGGATAACCATCGTCATGATACACTGTTGACAATACCGGCTTCATTCACAAGAATAGGCCAGTTGATGCAAACACTGGCAGATCTCGTCTATGAAATCCTGTGAGGTAAGAAAGGGGATATGAGATTCAACAGTACAAGAACTGGGAATTCATGAAGCTCAAAAGCTTACTAAAAGGAAAGTTGATTTCGGTATATTAAACTGCAGATTTAAAGGGGTTAAAAAGAAGGAAGACTAACAGAAATATTGGGATGCATGCATCTTTGTGCAACTTCATTCAGCATTCACATCTATAGCTCTTTGCAATTATCTTAATTAGATTTTAGATACTTCAACCACAGTTACAAAGCTTTTTTCCTTCATTGGCGCACATGCCAAACAACTGTACATCCCACAGCCAACTTGTCCATTGCTTTTCATATAAACCCTATAAGTTAATAAGTTTTGAAAGACTTCAAAATAGCATATTAGCATGTTAAGATTTTATCTCAATACTCAAAATTCACTCTCTGTTTCCTTTTCTACTGTTACAGATTATGCAGCATGTTTCCAAATTTAAGATAATAAATATTCGACATTGTTGGAGACAAAAGTATTTGTATTTCAACATACTCAAATGTCCTAGGGTACTATTTTGTTAATTAAACCAAACAAGGTTATCTAGTTATATCAAGCAAAACGGTGGCCTAAAAAGATTCAAAGGAAAATTAAGAAGACCATAGAATTGAGTTCAAATAAGATACCCCACATATACCAGCATCAACAACTAGAAAGTGAAAGAATTCCACACTTTTTCCACAACAGTAAGGTCAAATAATAGAATAAGCAAAAAACAAACGAAACTTTTTAGATAAAAAGGAACTATTTTATGGATATACATGATCTTATGATGTACCAGGATATATTAGAAAATCAGTCCACAGGCAGGTTATCTTCAGATGATGAATCAGTTTTTATAAGAGGTCCCTTGAAACCATCTGTGTTGCCCCCAAAAAGCTCGCGGGCAGCTTTTTCAAGAAACTCTTGGGCAGCAGCTTGTACTGATTGTTTTTCAGATGTATCGCATTTTCTCTTCTTGTGGGTGCTCCTCTCTGTATACTTAATCTTGGGCCCTTCTCCTTTACTGATATTCCTCATGCTTTTCCGCTGTTCTGCAAACAGCAATATTTATTTTAAGAAAATATGAGATCACAAAGGAAAGAAAAATGCCAATGACAAAAAAAGTGATTGACGACTTACTGGGGGTAAGGTCAGGCAGTGAATGCTCAATGAAACGGGTTGCAGCCTGGTAATTTAAAGTAGTAGAACGGTGCAATGGTTCTTCAAGAACAAATTCAAATTTGATTAATCAATAAGAGATATGTGAGATGACTAGCATAAGCAAGCTCATTGCAGAATACAATTTTAAACAAGACAACGGCTTTCCATCTAACCAAGCTTGGTGTAGTTTAGGAATTTAGACATGGCAACGACTTTCCATATAACCAAGCTTGTCGCAGTTTAAAAACTTGAACACGGCAACAACTTTCCATATATCTCAAGTGTATTTTCCTAGTCCTTCCCTAGCAATGACAGTTTGAGATTTGCATGCATCAACAACAGAAGGCAAAAGAAGTACCTTTACTTATATCTACAAACTGCTCTAGTTTGTCTTGATACAAGCTCAATCTCTCCTACAAATTACAAACCACCAAATTGCATATGTAAGGTAAAGCTCATGAACATTATCTTCAAGACATACATTAATAAACCAACACATTGAAGGAGAAAAAACAAAAAACTTCATAAAACATTAACCATAAAAACCGTTGATTTTAACCTCATAATCCAAACGCGAGAATCAAAAAAATTCAGACGCATCATACAGTACCCCTACCCTAATCCAAAAACCAAGTAAAATACACAGTAAACATCAAAACCAAACCACCCAGATGCCCAAATTAAAAACTCTAAGGAAAAATAATAGGGTGCAAGAACACATACAAGCTCTGTCTTGATAGGATGTTCATCTGGGTGAATTCCAGTAGTTCTCAATCTCACTGAAAAAAATCACAAAATTAAACAAAAACCAAATGAAAATCACCGAAAACAACATCAATAAGACTAAATTATTGGTAAAAAACTGGTCTTGATATACTGCTTATACATACATGCAAAGAGAGTAGAAGTGGCCTTAGCAAGCATAAAGAGAGATTGAGCCCTTTGAAGAGGTGGCATTTCATCAAGGACATCAGGGTTAGCAAGAGACAAGAATTCAAGCAAATGGGTCTCTACTTGTTTTACATTTGCTAAGGTTCTTTCCACTGCTTCCATGGCTGATTCTGGCACTACATCGCTGTTGCTGCTGCTGCTTTCCATTTTAGCTTCTCTTAGACAAGAAAGACAGCAACTTTTCTTACAAAGATTCCTCTGTGTCACTGTTTGGTAAGGATTTTGAGAGGATTTTTGAGGCTAATGCTGTGTTGGTGTTTTTGGTGAGTTGGTGTCTAGGGCTTCTGAGGTGCACAGGGAGCGGTTTATGGCGGCAGTTAAGGTTAAAGTGATGATTCTGTTCGTGTTTGGTAATTCACACGTCACTTCCTTTTTACAGGATAGTTTTACTTTTGTCAAGGTTTTGGGAGTAAACTATCCATTAGTCCCTATAGTGTAATACAATTAACTCACTAGCCCTTGTAGTTCTAGCAATTATATATTTAATGCACAAAGCTTTAATCCCTTGAGTTAAAAAAGAAGCAAATGGATGCACCACAAATTCCAAAAGAATATCTCAAAGAACAGAATCAATGACCACAGATATCTTACTCTGCAATCATGTAGTCTCTGTTCACCACATAACCCCTCAAATTCAAATATCCAAACAAGCCAAGCCAATCTCCACCATAGCCAATATCATCATCTAGGACCAGACCTGCCTGGTGAGTCTCAAGCTTCATTTTTGTATCTCTCTAAACTTGTTTCTTTTTTACTTTGTCTCTATCAATTCAACAAGAAACTATCATGCAAAACTGAACCCATTTTTTTTTTCTCTTGAGATTGTCACTCTTATGCTTAGTCTTTTGTCTCTTATAGCTTACTTCCATGGCTGTGTTAATACTTAGCTCTTCAACTGTGTGTTGTAGTTGTATCGATTATAGTATTGCTTTTAGTGAGCAGAATAGGTTGTCTGATTTCAGACATAAAAATGGGTCATTAGGAGGTGAAAAGTTTGGAACTTTGAGGGTTTTCCCGTTTGGGTCTAATGTAAATTGGAAGAAAAATAACAAAAAACAAGTGGCTTTTTGTGGTTTTGCATTGAAAAGCCAGAATGAGGAGCTGGTGGTGAATGGGAAGCCAAGAAAGGGGTCATCTTCTGATGAAGTTTTGGGAGTTCTTCACTCAATTTCAGACCCAATTCATGCTCTTTTTTACTTTAAATCAGTTGGTGAGTTGCCAAATGTTGTTCACACCACTGAAACCTGTAATCATATGCTTGAAATATTGAGGGTTCATAGGAGGGTGGAGGATATGGCTTTTGTGTTTGACTTGATGCAAAGGCAAATAATTAGGAGGAATGTGGGTACTTATTTGATTATATTTAAGAGTCTTTTTATCAGGGGTGGCCTGAGGCAAGCACCGTCTGCCCTTGAAAAGATGAGGGAGGCAGGGTTTGTTTTGAATGCTTATTCATATAATGGGTTGATCCATTTTCTACTTCAGTCTGGATTTTGTAAGGAGGCGTTGGAGGTGTATAGAAGAATGGTCTCGGAAGGTCTTAAACCTAGTCTTAAGACGTTCTCTGCACTTATGGTAGCATCAGGAAAGAGAAGGAATATTAAAACTGTGATGGGTTTGCTGGAAGAGATGGAGAGTATGGGGTTGAGGCCTAATATTTACACATACACCATTTGCATTAGAGTACTTGGGAGAGATGGGAAAATTGACGAAGCATATAGGATTATGAAGAGAATGGATGATGATGGATGCGGTCCTGATGTCGTCACTTACACAGTTCTCATTGATGCTCTTTGTACTGCCAGAAAGCTTGACGACGCTATGTGTTTGTTCACAAAAATGAAATCAAGCAGTCATAAACCTGATAAGGTAACCTATGTAACCTTGTTGGACAAGTTCAGCGATTGTGGACACTTGGACAAAGTGGAAAAAATTTGGACTGAAATGGAAGCTGATGGTTATGCTCCTGATGTGGTTACGTTTACCATACTTGTTAATGCCTTATGCAAAGCTGGTAGAATTAATGAAGCCTTTGATCTGTTGGATACCATGAGAAAGCAAGGGGTCTTACCAAATCTCCATACTTACAACACATTGATTTCTGGACTTTTGAGGGCAAACAGGTTAGATGATGCATTGGATCTTTTCAGTAATATGGAATCTCTTGGTGTTGAACCCACTGCTTATACATATATCCTTTTAATTGACTACCATGGAAAGTCTGGTCACCCTGGAAAAGCTCTCGAGACCTTTGAGAAGATGAAAGCTAGAGGAATTGCTCCTAACATTGTTGCTTGCAATGCATCTTTGTATAGTCTTGCTGAAATGGGAAGGCTTGGTGAAGCAAAAGCTATGTTTAACGAGCTTAAAAGTAGTGGGCTTGCTCCAGATTCAGTGACCTATAACATGATGATGAAATGCTATAGTAAGGTAGGGCAAGTGGATGAAGCCATCAAGTTACTATCTGAGATGTCAAAAGTTCAGTGTGAACCCGATGTAATCGTCATTAATTCTTTGATTGACACACTTTACAAGGCTGGCCGAGTGGAAGAGGCATGGCAAATGTTTTGCAGAATGGAGGAGATGAACCTTGCTCCTACAGTTGTGACCTACAACATATTACTAGCTGGATTAGGGAAAGAGGGTCAAATCCAAAAAGCTGTTCAGCTATTTGAGAGTATGAATGGGCATGGGTGTTCACCAAACACAATTACTTTCAATACACTCTTGGATTGCCTATGCAAGAATGATGAGGTTGATTTGGCCCTGAAAATGTTCTACAAAATGACAACAATGAATTGCAGACCTGATGTTCTAACTTTCAACACAATCATTCATGGTTTTATTAAACAAAACCAAATTAAAAATGCAATCTGGCTCTTCCATCAGATGAAGAAATTGCTCAGACCTGATCATGTGACTTTGTGCACGCTCCTTCCTGGTGTTATAAAGAGTGGGCAGATAGAGGATGCTTTCAGGATCACTGAGGACTTTTTTTATAAGGTTGGATCCAACATAGACAGGCCATTTTGGGAAGATGTTATGGGAGGCATTTTGACTGAGGCTGGAACAGAAAAGGCCATTTTATTTGGTGAAAGATTGGTATGCCGTGCAATTTGCAAGGATGACTCTGTATTAATACCTATAATTAAGGTTTTGTGTAAGCATAAGAAAACCTCTGTTGCTCGAAATGTATTCGTGAAGTTCACAAAGGAACTGGGAGTGAAACCAACACTCAAAGTATACAACTTGTTGATTGATGGGTTTCTAGAAGTTCATAATGTTGAAGTGGCCTGGAATCTTTTTGAGGAGATGAAGAGTGCTGGCTGTGCTCCAGATACATTCACCTACAATTCTTTAATTGATGCTCATGGGAAGTCTGGGAAGATCAATGAACTTTTTGATCTGTATGATGAAATGCTAACTAGGGGATGCAAGCCCAACACCATAACTTACAACATGGTCATCTCCAATCTAGTGAAATCTAATAGATTGGACAAGGCTATGGATTTGTATTACAATCTTGTTAGTGGTGATTTCTCTCCCACTCCTTGTACCTTTGGCCCCCTTATAGATGGACTTCTGAAGTCAGGGAGACTTGATGATGCACATGAAATGTTTGACGGGATGGTACACTATGGATGCAGGCCTAACAGTGCTATTTACAATATTCTTGTAAATGGTTATGGGAAATTGGGTCATGTGGATACTGCTTGCGAGTTCTTTAAAAGGATGGTCAAAGAAGGAATAAGACCAGACTTGAAGTCTTACACCATTCTTGTTGATATCCTATGCATCGCAGGGAGAGTAGATGATGCTTTGCACTACTTTGAGAAACTAAAGCAGGCTGGCCTAGATCCAGACTTGGTAGCTTATAACCTTATGATTAATGGGCTTGGACGATCACAAAGGACAGAAGAAGCTCTATCTCTTTTTCATGAAATGCAGAATAGAGGGATCGTGCCTGATCTTTACACTTACAATTCCTTGATACTCAATCTTGGGATTGTTGGAATGATAGAGGAAGCAGGGAAGATATATGAAGAACTACAATTTATAGGCCTTAAACCTAATGTGTTCACCTATAATGCTCTTATTCGTGGATACACCCTCTCTGGAAATTCTGAACTTGCCTATGGCATCTACAAGAAGATGATGGTTGGTGGTTGCGACCCCAATACTGGAACTTTTGCTCAGCTTCCTAATCAATCCTGACCCTTCAAAGATGCTCAACTGGTCATGCGTTCACTTGGCTGTTTATCTTTCCACTCAAGTTTTACTGGGTATTACTTCCATCTAAACTAATTCATGAATATCCCAAATCTAAAAGGTTTGGTTCTTTTTGGAAGCATCTCTACAATTTTGACCCCAAAACTCATCGTTCAAGTGTTAACGAATGCTTCCTTTATACTAAACAAGTTCCAACTTTGTTATTTGCAGGGAACTTTACCCTGACTTGATGGTTTTGCTGATGGTTATAAGCGCTTAAATTTTTCTCAAGATTTTGTGCATGCTGAGTAGCATATGTGCAAGGCTGGGCATTCCAAATTTACCTTAGCCATCCTTCATTGCAGATTTCAGTGAAGTTTTCTTTTCGTAGAGAGATCAAGAGTACACGATTATATATTCAGGTTGCAACCCAGGTGCGTTCAAGGCCATCTAATCTGTTGTCCATGAAAACTGTGAATATTTAGCCCCTACAACGATGCATTATGTAAAATCTTCAAATACATAGTACAGTGATTTTATTTGGTAAATGGCGGCATAGTATTCTTGTATCAATTTGAGCTGTTTGTACTCGCCATTCAGCATACAAGAAATTTTTGTAAGCTTTTCTGTATCTCGACATGCCTTATTTCGAATGAAAATTATGCATAAATAGGTAATGTACTTCATGATATTTCTTTTCTGGATCAACTACTCGACAATACAAACTAGAAAGACTCTTTCTTGAATATAAAGGAAGAGATTACACGCTCATGGTTGGTGAAGATTATCATCTATCCCTCGTGTTTAGCTATTGCAGGATGTCTTATTGTGCTTGTACAAGTCAAATACAACAATTATAGGAGTTGAAGAGAAGAGACTACTTAACAACAATGCTGAAAATAAATAAAATTATTTAGTCTACTGATGATTTAACATGTAAAGGAGAAAATCGAAAGAGGGTATTGCTTGGTGTTGACATATTTGAAGCAGAGTGCTGCACCAGCGACAGTCACCGACGGAAATGCTCTTGAATATGTCAGGGTTAAGGGTTAACAAGGATCTCAGAGCTGAATTCACCACAGCTGAGATGGACACTTGTACATTTGTGCTTGTGATTTCCACCAAAAATGTTGTTTATTAGACTGTCTGGTGAGTCATTAACTCGAGACTTTTTTTGGGTTGAATTTTAGATTAAATTAGGTAAGAATTGGCTTCATCAAACTTAGTTATTTTAATTAAAATATTATATGTTTTTTAATTAGATTAATTTAATAATGAGTCATACCAAGTATAATAACCTTGCTATATAAAGCAACTGATTCATTTAAACCAAAACCTCCAAAGAGGAAATCATTATTGAAATTCTATCCTTTACTTTTGAGTTGCATCAAAATACATTCTTCATGTCCCAAAATGAACTTCACCCAAAACTTTTATGGGCAAACTTTAAAAGTACCACCTTTTATGTTAATATCAATTTTACTCCAAATAAATTTTTATATCAATTTTATCCTCAAAAGATTTTAATTCCTTAATTAGAACCTTTTATGAGAATTCCTTAATAAAAAATGTTATTTCTAAAAAGATTACATCATTTTTTTAAAATAATAATAATAATTAAGATGCAAACTATAATCAAATATAGAAACAAATACTTAATTGAAAATCTTTGAAACTTGAAGGAGAAAATTGATATAAAAAATATTTGGGAAAAGGAAACATTATTTTGACAAACCTAAAAAATTGGATGAGGGCGATTTGGTAATTTAAGTCATTGTCCTTGCCATGTCAAGCAGAACCATTCCAAGATCCTCCATGTAGCAAAACAGTAGCCATTGATCACCTGCCTGCACACACACACTCTCTACCATGCCCAGAAGAATCCTCCAAGACTACAATGACCACATCCTCCACCTCTCTATCACCTCTAAAATGGCCCAGCTGGACCAAAATTTCTACACAAAAACAAAATATATTCTTAAGGTAAAAAATGGAAGCAAAGAATTGTCATCCAATCACACCTCTCGAATTCTGTCTCCAAAACATCCAAAATGAAAAAAAGATTGTATCTTTTTCCATAAATGCCCTTTCTTGAACCCCATTTTCATAGCTCATGTTTAAGAGTTTCTTCTTTCCTACATGGGCTTTTTTGGTTTCTCATATATAGGAGTTTCCCAGAAGTAGAACTCAATTTACATGACTGGCTGGCTGTCTCCTTGTTGGAGTGATTTTCTTTGTTCTTTTTATATTGTTTTTGCTTCTCTCTAAATCTTTGCCCTTTATATGTTTCTCTCTCTAGGATGCGAAAACGTTGGTTTTCTTGTTTAAGTTGAATTGGGGTTTTGTTTTCTTTGCTTAATCACCAAGTTTTAGTGATTTTGAAGGAGAAGATGGAAAGGTTTTTTATAGGTTTTCATCAAGTTTGTGTCTTTATATTTTTTTCTTTATAAAAAGAGAATTTTTAAAAATAATATCCTTATTTCAACCGGATTTATTTCTTGTTTTGCTTTATTAAAGAGTGTTTATTGAATTTTGGGTTAAGAAATCTAAAGGGTTTCATTAGTTCTCACCAAATTTTGCTTTTCTATACCTTGTCAAATTTTTTTGGCTTAACTGCAAGAATTATAGTGGAGATACACAATGTCGAAGAATAATAAGAAAAGGGTTGCTGTGAATTCTCATCAATCTCAATTTGTTGATGAGGGAGCAATAAATAGAGTGAAATATCAAAACCTACTGGAGGATTTCTTGGAATTGCAAAAGGTCAGATTTTCTCTCTTTTAATTGAATTATTTATGTGTTATATTTTAATTTGAGAATCTTGTTTTTCAATTTTCATGTATTTATGGATACGTGCCTTTGTTAATGTTCTTGATGGTTTTGTTGAGGATTTTTATTTAGAAAACCATGCTTTGATTCGATATTTGATGAGGAAAAACAATGGAGTTTGAATAATTTGTTCTATGTTTTGGTTCTCAAGTTTGAGGCAAAAACTCCACCCGGCAAAAGCAAACATAGTTGTTTAACCCTTCAACTGACAGTTGGCTGCGTAGTTCTGGGGTCTTGTAATAAAAAGAATTGAAAAATTGAAATTGCTTAAGATGATGCATAATAGGTCATTCTGTTGATAGTTTTGTGCTGATTTTTGTTTAGGATTTTGTTTCAAAGAAGAGAAAATTGCGAACAGTTGAGCAGAAAAGAGAGATTCTTTCGGCTGAAGTTAGGTATGTTCTATGTATTCTTGAATTGTTTGGATCACCATAGCTTCATAAAATGCTAGAATGGTATAATTCATTCCTGGATTGATCTTTTTCGTTCTTGATTTTTAGATTTTTAAGACAGCGGCATGAATTTTTTATGAAGATGCAATCGAGTAACCTGGTGCAAAGTCTTGTTCCAGAGAAAGATCCATGCATGGAAGATCTTGTTCCTAAGATATCTTCACCTGTAGAAGATCTAGTCCCTGGGAAATATTCATCTATGCCATATCAAGGGAAGTTTGTTGGGAAGCCATTGAGTGAATAACACCTAAGAACAGCTTAATCAAAGGCAAAAGCGTAGGGAAGAAGAAAATTTTATTGCAAGATCAGGTGACTTTGAACGTCAAACGTCTTTTAGCTATTGACTGGCTAGAGAATTATTTGTATATTCATCAGGATAGTCTTTTGATTTATCTTTTTGATTTTTGATATTGCAAAGTGCGAAGAGCAGTTTTGATGCATCTTGTACATCATTATAGTAAAGTTTACTATGGCTGATTATACTTCTTTGTTTTCAAGTTTCACAATATTTGTGCCTGTGGTGGTTCTTTCCTTCCTACAAGCCTTGAATGTGGACTCAGTAGATGATAATTTCTTCACTCTCTAAATTATCAGTCCCATAAGTTTGTGTTTCCATAACATCCCAGAATAATGTTTTTCCCGTAGTTACTCCCTTTGTTGCACATTTTAATGGCAGATAGTCGGTTGAGTAGTTTCACTGCCTCCTTCACATTCTCACCTTGTGTTTCTCTTCCTCTGCCTGCACTGTCATCTCTGACTACTGCCTGTGTTGCCATGTCTTGGTTGCATTAACCTAATAGCACTACTAGATATAGAATTTCATTATAGACTCATCCCTTGACACCACCAACAATTATTCACGTACACTCATTCCTTGACACCATCAACAATTATGAAACTCAAAAATGTATGTATCTGCCAACTTGTTTTCTTTGCTATATCCATAGTAGTGTCTGGTGTTGGTATTATTGCTGCAAGTCTGGAGTTTCATTATTTTAAGGATATAACCAGTACCTACGTTATTCAGCATCGCAGCAAGAAAAGCACGGTAGTAAGGATGCTGCTAAATAAGAATGAGCAACTGCTTGTGTTTCTGTACATCAATCGGAAAATCTTTCCTATGGGACTTCTAATTTACGCTCCTTTTCTTTTTAACCCGAAGGTTCTAGTGTTCAACAGGGGACTTAGATTACTTAATGGACGTATCCCTCCCCCGTATTTCAATTTTAACCACCAGGACTTCCTCTTGGAACGAAGACCTGATTGATTTTAAGAGAAAACTACCACATGACACAATCTCAACATGTAGATGACGACGACGACGGCTTGGGGACTAATGGCAATACAACCGAGGCTAGTAATGAAGCAATGTTGCCATCTTGTGTGTCAAAAACCGATAACAATGGCAATCCATTATCATCAGTTTCTGACACATCAAGAAACTAAAATGTCTACATATGCTTCAACATTTAATGGTGTTAACTGAAAGAGGGTATTTGAAACTGTTAGCATATGTGAAGGATAGGGTTAAGCCAGGAGCGAGTGGTTTGCCCCCGTTGACGAGAGAGTCATTGACAGCAATGCTCTTGAATACATCAGGTCTGATGTCGATTGCAGAGCTGAATTGCTCACAATAGAAATGGATGTTAGAAACTTGCACCTTTGTATTTGTATAGGTAATTTCCACCAAGAAAGTTGGAAAACCACTTGGTTGGGATTGAACCTGGGCTTGTGCAATCACAATATCTCTATGTGAGCATTTGGACTGCCTAGCCCTTCCTGTCCCTACAAATATAGACAATTTTGAGATTAGGGCTTGCTTCTACCTTAGAGAAAATATAAAAAATGCAATTTTTTTGCTTCATTACCATTGTTGAGAAGTCCTGAGGGTGTTTCCTGCACTAAATTGTGTTCATCTTGTGTGCCTGCACCAAAATCACTTTAATAAAATGAGTGATTAAAAAAAATGTTTTTTTATTTTTTTTTAAAGTTAGAACTCGATATAATAAAAAAAATGTTAATGGCATCAATAAATCAAGGGATCAAGGTCCCTTCACTATAGCAAATTATCAATAATTAGAGAGTCAAGAGAAATTTGTGTGTTATAATCTCTCTTATGATTTAAACCATAGATGATAACAAAGAGAAAATCCCTTAATCACCTGATTAAACCTTTAAAATCATAAAGAACAAAGTGGATTACTTGTCAACCTACATAGATTTTAGACTTGAACATACCTTCATGAGAAGAAACCAAGACCAAAAGAATTCCCAATGAGACCACAGACAAAACAGAAGTTGGCATCTTCATGTCCTCAGCACAGACAACTTAGGCAATAACTAAGACTAGACTTTGAATTTATATTTAGATGTTTTCAGAAAATGGAAAATATAGATTCTAAAATCATAACCATATTTTATTACATCTTGCAGATTATATTAAATAAATATAGCTAAGATTATCTTTAATATACCTTTTTAGATAGTTTCTTGCAATAGGAATTTCTTGCCGTAATAAATTCTAAATTAAGTTTGTAATTGTAGCTATAACTTTAGAGGCGTGGTTTTTGGTGCAGAATCAGAGTACGGCAAGGAGATGGTTCCGGGCATTAGCAGTCACCGGAATAAACGTAGAATAGCAGACTTGTTGCTATCTGTACATAGAAATTTCTTTTTTTATATATATATTTCGACAATAAAAGGTATATATATCTTTTCTCGAGATGACAATAAAACCTATAATGAAAACCTGAATAACTTGAAGTCTGTTAAAAAATAAAATAGAAGGAAAAAACCTAGTTGATATTGTCAAAACTCGCTCTCATCTATATATATATATATATATAAACATTGTTCTTATCCTTCTAAAAAATTATAAAGGTCAATCCGACCTGGATCTTATCCCAACCCCAGCATTGGATTTTACATCTATACTTAAAACTTAAGAACACGTTGGTTTTATAAGCACGCATAAGAACATCAAACGTTTGTTCTTAATGTTTCATCCATCCATGTTAAACCACCTACAAATATGAATCCAAGGACCTGGCTTCTCGAGAAAAAGCAGGAACCTCGTAATGTTTTTCCATCCGGAGGCTGGAAAGTAGCATTTGAGACATTGTAAGGAGGTTATGTATCGTACTTCAGTTAACTTTCCACTGGTTTAGATTCAGCAACAGCAGGTTCAGATTGTGAGGATTGCTCATCTGCGGAGGCAGTGGACCCGATAGGTTTCTTGAACTGTACCACGATCATGGTCATATTGTCACATCCCTCGCCACCTATTATTGATGGCGCCAAACACCTATCAAGGACTCTCTCACACACTGCAGAGAGCTTGTTTTCCTGCATTATTGAAGTTTCCATCAGGCTTTTGACACGTATAACTTAGCAAATGTAGATCGAAGAACATAATTCAGAGAGTAAAATTGACTAGAATCAACAAGATCTTCTTTTTTTTTTCATTTTTCCCTCCAAGTGAATGGTAGATTGATACTGATCTTATATCACATAAGCTCTCTACCCAAATAGTTCTGCGAGGTCTAACTTCAGAATGACATAAATGGGAAGATGAATAAAACAGTTAAAACCGAATATGTCAAAACCATGCTCGTGAAACGTAACAAGATGTCCAAAACCACATACCACTTGAAGTTGTTCATGAATAAAATCTACTAGTTGCTGGCTAGACATGCAATCCCTGAAACAAGAAAAGTGACCAATTATCCGCTTGAAATTAATTATTCATGAAGTTGCTACCAATAGTTCTACAAAATGAATAAAATTTGATTATCAGCAGAGTTCCCAGGCCTATCCATGTGATCTACGGATTCATGTAAAGTGAACAAAAGATTCAAATGCAGTCTTTGACAATTTTTGAAACTTCAGGGTTGTTAAAGAAGTGTTATCTTCCAAGTCATGGAAGCACAATGAACAAGCGCCAATCATCCACACACCACAATCAATGATTTTATGTCACTAAACATTGCAGACTGATTTGTACCCTAATTCAAATAGAACAGTGTTCACCAATTTGCAAGTTCTTCTCAGGTATATATGTGGCCAACAGCTATGGCTAAACCTCACTTTATATGTTCCATTGAGTTTCCTTCAATTAAACTACCAAAGCCTGCCCTCATGGTTTTTTTAGGTATTGCATTTTCATTACTAAGATCCATGCATGTTTTATTTCTTTTGGAAAGAGAATCAGCACATCATGAAACAACCTTCTAAGGTACTAACTACAAAAGGTAACATTAGACGCATACCATATCCCGTCACATGCCAGCACAAGAAAATCATCATCATCACAGAGCTCGACCTGATGCAGGAATAGAATAAGGTCCAAAGAGGGAGGAAAAAAATAAAACCATACTTCAAAAAGAATGATAAGCAAGGTTTATCTAAAAGAGCAAATTGTTTGAATGAAAACATTGCAGAAAGAAGAATAGGCATACAATGTTTATATCTGGATTGGCTGTCACAATTTGCTTTTCAACAGGCAAAAACTTATTCTGCTTGAATTCCACATCACCTGCATTACAAAAGAAAAAATGAAAATTGAAAGAAGATACCTCTCTCGCATATAAATGCAAGCAAGAGGGCGGGCACACTCATTAAGATGCATACCATGTTATATGCGTGCATCAACAAATACTAGCATGGACATGAATACAAAGATACAGGTGTCAGTGGGAGTAGTAGTGAGTGCGCACATGGATGGGTGGGTGCAAACATGCTTTTGTAAGTGCAATGCATACTCCTTGCTTTTCAATATGGAAAACAAAAAAGTTTTAGCCTTGTGTTCGGCACCTAATCACTTCTCATGAGGAAATCCAGACGCTGCAAGCCCAGAGATTGAGTATAAAAGCCACACTCAGAATAAGGGACTGAGATCAGGAGTTCACAGGAATGTTAAGTACCTATAGCCCTTGCAAGATTTAAACTGCCATTGACCCGTCCTGCATGTATGAAACCACCAGCTTTTAAAATCCTTTCTTTCTCAGCCTCAAGATCAGGTTTGTGATCTCTAGACAAATTGTATGCCTGCATCAAAAAGAGCAATGTTTATCAAAATATTTATACAAGGTTTTGTCCATATCAACAATATACCTTTATGTCCATTTATCAGAATACTATCCCCATCACATTAATACTTGAGAGAAAAGGTGAATTGATGATTAGCTGAGGCAGAAGTAAAGTCGCAAGATTTTTTAACAATTCCAAAAAACCCTCCCCTACAAACAACCTTTAGTCTTCAGGGAAAAAATCAAACCATCATTTCTAGTTAAATGAAAAATACCTGGCCCTTTCTAGATATCACACATCGAGAATCACCAGCATTCGCAACAATGAGTTGATTGTTTCTAATAATCCCAACACAGGCTGTGCAACCAGAAGTTGGTCCAGAGAAGTTAGAGTGAGGACCCTAATCACCATGTTAAGAATAAAATGAGTTCTTAATCATTATTATTGAATGATACAGAGAAATACAGAAAGATTCATTGTTGCAGTATGCATGGTTAATGGCCAATGTGTTTAAAACGTGATATTGGCTAGGCAAATTTTTAATCAATATTATGACCTTTGGACTCCAACTAAGTCTGAGCAAGCAACCTAAGATCCCGATCAGAATAAATGTTAAAATTTTAACGTTGTAGAACATGATAGTAAAGACAAAATCACATTTTTTTTCCCTGAAAACAGAAAACCCCAGATAGCTAAATAACATAAGAATAATTTAATGGTCTAATAAATTGCATATCATCAACAAAATATTTGGATGAAGACCTCATGTGGTAATTATCTACTCATTCATAAGTAATAATGATCCAACCATTTTCTCAAATTCATCTTGGCTGACAAACCAAATGCATATGGACATCAAAGGGAAATAAACGACAATGTGTATTATACAGTCTCGAAGCAAGCTGTACCAAATGAATTCAAAAGGGTGTACGCGTGCACACACAGTATGTGTTGTGATAATAACTGGGAAAAATGAGTGCAACACTACTGCATTTAAAAATGAAAATACAGCTAAGTCGGGGAATCCTGATCCCTGTGTTCAAGAACTTTGATGCTGACAGCTGTAACCACTCACATATCAGGTCTTTAACCATCATTTTCTAAGGAATGACTAATGGTAATTGGTTTCTTAATGAATTATCATTAACCTTTGGTTTAAAAAGAACTAAGAATGTTCAAAAAACTTTACTAATTCTGTCAACTGATTCCAATCTGAATATGAACTCTTAAGCACAAATAGAAGGATAAACTACAACGCATGAGTAACACTTGAGTTTGAACTTCCAGATTTCACAGGAACAACCACTACTTGGGTGGTTGACTCTATAATCCAAAGAACCAAACCTAGAAGCATAACTTAAATTAACATAGTTGGAGACTATTATACGAAGGCAATAGCTGCAGTGTATTCCATTTGTGTATAAAATACCTCTTCAAAGGCCCAATCATCAAGTTGTTCATTGCTATCACCACATCTTGGAGACCATATCAACCCTTCTATCATGCCAGTAAACTTGTTTATTTTATCACCCAAAGATGCCAATTCCCTCCAACCTCTCTGGCCACACATCATCTCGTCCATTCTGCATGAGATGCATAAAATGAAATCATGAGCAAGCACCTATGATTATTTGCAATATCCTTTTAAATAAAAAGAGGGCATTTACATAACTATAAATCCTAAAATAACCAAACGTCCATGCAAAGGGACAAATTTTCCAAGTACAAAAAAATATAAAGCAATAGAGAGAAGAAACTAACATTAAGAAAATTGTATCAAAATACTAATATGATATATTATTGATATGACTAGTTTATAATTACTAAGGCTCAAAACTCATGCATAGACGGTGGAGAATAACATCAGATCATAATAAACCACTGTGCCAACATTATTACGTCCGCACCTTACTGTGCACTTCAAATTAGTCTTCAAGAGGGAGAAAGAAAAAACTCCTAGTAATTAAATCAAGTAACCTGAAAAATGCTTTCTGGACAGAAGTTCCTATATCTCCTGCTGCATATGCTTCATTCTTGAGAACCTGCTGATGGAGAAACTTGGCACAGAATTTCGCAACTACTTTACCTGTAAGTTACTGGATTAATATGAGTGACAATGAACTAAACGTCAATTATACTAACACACTGACCTAGGTACAAGCAGAGCATACAATGACGCATTTAGAATTGAAAAACCACCCATATGAGATAAGCATCATTGACAATAAAAAGGGAATTTTTTGGCAGATAATTTTATTGCATAACCCCCACAGCCATAGTCTACTGGATGCACATTTCCATCACAAATAACCAGACTCCACTAAGTCTCATGTCTGAACAAGTTGAGTTTGGATACATGGATTCTTTTCCCACAATCATCATTAGCAGATTGCAAACTTAAAATGAGTAATAAACAAAAACTTAAGTCTGAAAAAAGAATAGGCAAAATAATATTAAGATTTTAAAATGTTCAGAGACTAATATTCTGTTCACTGGAATTGAACATTGCTAATACAACTTTGATTTTGTTCATTTAAGGGCATAATCAGAAATCAACCCAAAAAACAATGAAATCGGACTTGGTGAAGATTCAGGAAAAGCACATTTTAGTTAAGCAATGATCACGTACCATATTCACATGAACCTGAAACTTGCAGTTCTTACCTCCATGGCCATCATAAACACCAAAGAACGAAGTGGTAGCATCCAAATCGGTTATTGCAGCATGCTAAAACACAAATAATAATAACCACGTAACTGACATCATATCCATGATGTAAACAATAAACTCAACTATACAGCACATGTAATAATATATGCTATGAAGTTGGCTAGCATGCAAGAGAAGAGCACTATGACAATATTTTGGAATACAAACAGACAATAATGACACCTTAAAAATGAGATGATATGCCAATACTAAACGAGTTTTTGTGGCAATGATCAAATGTCTGTGGAATCGGTGCCAAGAAAAATAGAAAAGGTAGAGGAGGAGAATATAGTCTATGACTAGAGAAGAGAGGAGTTTGTTTTGCAGAAGATGCCTTTGGAATTGAGGAGCAAGTACTGTTTCACAAAACTTTCTCTAGATACATTTCCAAGAACATTAAAGAAATTCCATTTTTTTATGATCATATTTTTTCCCCACTTCTACAGGGAAAAAGGTAGGAAAATTTATATGGATTCTAGATAATTTGGCACCAAAGAACTTATAACACAATAATTTTTTTAAGAACTGTAATTAGTTACTTCCTCAAACTTTGAAAAAATACATCACATATTGTATTTGCATTCCAGTAGGATGAATTCCTGCCTAACCAAATTTATCATTAGCACTATCCTGTAACAAAATCTTTAAGACATCCCCACATAATGTCATCAGTATATTCATATGTTGTATTAATCAATGGGCAATTAAAGGATCAAGGTTGTTGGTAACAAGATTTAAAAACCTAGCATATTCACATAGATCAAACGCTGGACTCACCGCATCTTCCATGGTTGCACGCCAACCTTGCATAGATGATAAACCGTATCTAAGCCTACCATTCTGGCCATCCTCTGAGAATTTCTCCGTCTTCGGAGAACTGAGGTATATCCCCATCACTATCCAAAATCAAAGAGCAAGTATTTACGAGTAAGTAAAAGCACAAGAAAAAATTGGGCACAACTCCAGCCAACAAAAAAAGCAAACTACAACGTTATATGCACTTCATTCTAGCCTTAATGCTTTCTTCAGTTACCAAGAATCTGAAAATTTAGCTTGTGACGCTTAAAACTAGCAAAACCCTCCGAAAAAATCAAGCCATTTTCAAAAAAATCTTTCAGATTAAGATAATTGTCAAACTTGTTTCTATTCCTAATTCATCACAGTGCACCAGATCAAAGATTAAGTCATTAACTGATCAAAACAAATTCAAACCATTAACAAACAAGCAGCATGAAAAGCAATTAGGTTTCACTCAAAAAATGTCCAATCTTTAAAAAGAATTAAAGCCATAATTAATGTCTATGTAAAAACAACTACTAGTAAAGATCCTAGATCAGCTCAAGTAAGCCAAGTACAAAAATCCAACAGTAAATTTGAAATGCAGTAACTGAATAAAAAAAGATTCAGATCAATGAATATAACAGAACAGAACAGAACAGAACAAAATATACATTGAAAATAGCAACATTAGAGATAGCTAAAATAAAGAAAGATACAGCATGCCCGGATAGTAATTTGGACCACAGCAGTTAAAAAACATGAACTTTCCATAAAAAGAAGCCTAATTTAAAAAATATCAAACAACCAGACTCCTCTTTTCTTGGGGTCAATCACATTAAAAGATATCAGCAACACAACATAGCAGAAAGGCCCGGATACCAATTTCAGATATCACAACACGGCAGCAAAAAAATTTACATGGGAAATCAAGAAAGTTCAAAACTTTAAACTGCTATGTACCTGGTTGTGAGAGAAAGAGATCAGAAGCAAAGAAACAGACCAAGAGAAAAAGGGAAACAGAACTGGAAACCAAAATATCTATAAATGAACTCCCTTTTCTAAACTAGGAAAGAACCATCAGAAGTTTCAAAGAATCTCAGAGAAAAAACACAAGAATTTAAGTGACACCAATAGGAATTCAAGAATGAAAGAGACAGACAAGGAATTGATAAGAAGGAGAGAAAAAGGTGAAGCCTTTGTCGAGGAAGATGTTTTTTTCTGAGTTCTTGAGTGAAAATGGAAAAAGAAGATAACCGCTGATGGGGTATGCTTTTGTTTTTCTATCTAGTCACCCTTTTTCCTCTCCCTGTTGACTTCTCTCTCTGTATACTTCAATGCAAAGATCAAATTTTTGGAATTGTGTCTTCCATTAAATTTGAAAATTATTTGTAGGAGATGGATGGTTTTAATGTGTTAATATTGAAGATATTATTAAAAAAATATCACAAATATCTCAGATTGTTTAACTGTTTACAGTTTGTACTGTTGAGTTTTATAAGTCTTGGCTTCATGTGATACGGTATCTAATTATATATACTTTAATTAATCTAACAATTAAAGGGATTTTATTTTGTAATTTAATTCAAAGATTCTTGAATCATTGAGCCAGCATTATACCTTAATCATTTCAACAATCAAGATCACGGGAGGTCTGGAATTATTATTTACCATTTATTATTCAAACTCAATCTCCATTATCATGTGGGGAAGATCTTGCAAGGTATGCATGTTCTCCTACAAATTTACTCCATCCGTGACAATTCTAAATTAATTTGTCTCCCGACATGAAGCATGAATTTACCAAGTTGCATGTTCGATAGAATCCTGTAATATTATTTTCTATTTAGCAACACGATGACATTTTGCTAGAAAAAATATTAAAAATGATATTTTTATTGCGGTGCAACCTCCATACATGGTTTTATAGTGAGTTTAAGAACCAAACTTTTACATCTATATAGTATATTTAAAAAGAAAATCAAATACCTACAACCAATCAAATTAAATTTTCTACGTGAACCCAAGCAAAGATGCTTTCATTGATTGAATTGGACATAGGAAAATAGAAGGAAGGTGCCTCTCGTCAAGGTGGGAAAGCAATTCCAGCTTGAACTGTCCATTTTATGTAGCTCGTGAGAGACAAACATGTCCATGACAAAAGAGACAGCACTGGGCTGCCGTTTCGTGGGGGTTTGAATTACGGCACGAAAATTGCCAATAATTTGGCTCTTATGATGAAGAAGAAGTCCATGATTTCGGCCAGCCAATCATGGTGGTGTGAATTTTTGTGACTTTTCTTTGTTTTTTTTTTTTTTGTAAAATTTCAGCAAATTTTACTACTTTTTTCTCGATGATCAGCTGATTTTCCAATCCACTTTCTCATTTTTCTCTATTGCCCCATCGAAGAATATTCTCACCTGTTAATGGGCCAACTTTCTTCTCTCATGATTGAGTGAGTTCATGGTGATTTTTGCACCCCTCAAATTATTTTCAACATTTTTGTCAAATCTTTGTACCATTTTAACAGATTGATTTGTTTTCTCGGTAAGTAGTTGATCTGGGAACTAGTCCAAGCAAGATTTAGCATTAAACTGTTTAGGGAGCTCACTTCGTCAAATTTAAATAATTCAACAAATCAACTCGTTCTCAAGAAACTCAAATAATAATTTTTATTAAAATAATATCATTTTAAATTTTTTTAACAAAAATTAAAAAAAAAACTATGATAAACCCACCTGTTCAAAGATTGATATACCTAATATATTATTGAAGTTATAAATTAAACCAAGTTTAGAATTACAGTTGCATATAACTAGTTGGAAATGAAAAGTAGAAACAAAAAAAAAAAAAAAAGAAGTGAAAATAAGAGAGTAAAGAAAAGATAAAGTGGTAAGTAAGCTATGGGGGGAAGCTGAAGCAGAAAGGTAGTGATAAAGTAATCAACAAATAAAAAGAAAAGTCTACTGGCTAGATTGCTGCCCTTAGAAGGCACTAGTGTCCCTTCCATTGCAAGTTCTCTCCATTTTTATTTTATTTTTATTTTTTTAATTTTGGTATTGTATCCATGAGTATTTTTTTAAAATATTTTTTATTTAAAAATATATTCAAATATTTTTTAAGGATTTTTTTATTTTTGATATTAATACATTAAAACCTTTAAAAAAAATACTAAAAAATAATTATTACTTTTCTCAAGAAGATTGTTAAAGGTTTCAATTACTAAACTTAATTTATGTCAAGTTCCATTTTAATTTAGTTTAGAACTTGACTCGTTGACTTATCAAACCTGGAGAGACCTGAATGTAACTCTAAGCTTTTTTTTTTTTT
>Ga0325404_1000573_pt1 | contig 37133 bp, 17 predicted proteins | sample PopdelMetagenome_18_FD_205664 | JGI IMG/M metagenome (GOLD analysis project Ga0325404, IMG submission 205664) | Populus deltoides microbial communities from Bellville, Georgia, United States - Xylem-Control-R1 | ecosystem: Host-associated > Plants > Phyllosphere > Stem > Wood/Secondary xylem...
CATCCTTTCATTTTGGACATTGAAAAAGAAAGACTTTTCTTTTAAGATGACCATGTCAACTTGAATGTTTGAAAGAAAATCTTTTCTCAATGACCCAATGTTGCTATAACTAAATATATGAAAAGGTTGGAAAGAATGTAATATCATTTTTAGTGAATAATAAAGGTATCGAAATTTTTTTGACATAATTCAAATATCCAAAGTCACTTAAAAGCCTAACAAATATTTTTTTTCTACCCTCTCTATATTCTAATCAAGTTTATAACACATTTTTAATTAGGTATGAATTGCAAACCATTACCTTATATGATTTGATATAATAGGTATTCTTGACCTAGTTGGTGTGGAGCTTATACTTTCACATATATTAATATCAGTCCTTTTAAGGACTTGGTGTTTGGCACATTTGAATTCAATATGCCGATAAGGAAAGGGGAAGAAATAAACATCCTTTCTACCATTAAAAAACATAGTCTTTTGGCTATACAAGGATGTAAAGATCTTATTATTCGAAGTAAAAAAATCTTACCAAAGCATAACTACAAATGACAATAACCTAAATAAAGAGCAGGATTGCAGACTTAGGGTTTTTTTTTTACTGAGTCACATCTATTAAGCTTTAGAAGAGTGTTATGTTAAATGTGAAGGAGAACCTTTTATGATAAAAGAAAGCATTTATAGGGTACTTTGGTAGGTTTGGGAGTGGACAACTATCTATTTCCTAAGGTTCAGTAATGTGGAGACGAACCTAGATGCAAACTCTTTGTTTTAGGAATAAATTTATTAATGTCATCTATCTATGAGTTGCCTTATAGGGATTATACAAAATTCTTCCTAATCCTCACAAATAGGAGTGGCCTTGTAATATCTCTATTGGCTTCAATGAGGATACATTCTTTATGGATATTGCTTCTCAAGCACCAAATGGTAGATATAAAATGAGAGGAAAACACTATAATTTAAAAAAGTATTTTGACATGTTAGGATCTACATTTCTAGTTGGTGATAGACCATGTTTCAAAGAAAAATTAATATTCTTGTAAACCTTATCACTATTCTTGTAAACCTTATAACCCTTATATGATGGCTATATAATTAGGGTTCCTTTAAGGTATACCATTCTCCCATGCTCTATGTTAAGAATAAAATTGGTTTGAATAAGATAACCTTCAATAGTCTAGATCAAGTTAATGAAGTGACTTAGCAGTAAAGTTTTATTTCACGTACTTTTAAGTAAAGGACTTCTCATTAACTATGAGTTTTCAATTAAGGTTCTTTATATATATATATATATATATATAAAAGAAGACCTTAGACCTCATGTATAATAAGACTTCATTAGAGGATGTGGCAGTAAGGTTTTTTTTGGAAAAAAAAAACTATAAGGTAAGGGAAAGATCTTTGAAAGCCCAATTACAAGATCAAGTAAAAAACATACACATAAAGCCTTAGGTAAGAGCATTTGTCTTTAATTGCTTTAATTTTAATTTTTTATTTATTTTATGGTTTTATTATATCTTCTTGGTGCAGTTCCTCACCTTGTTATTCATCCCTAACCTTAACAGACAATTAATCCTATTATGCCTTAAAATCTTCCATCATTTGATAAAGAAAAAAAAGGATGAAGCTCATATTATTAATTTTAGGATCAGACCTTGGATAAAGTTCTTTAATCAAATTATCTCAGCACTCATATACTATTTAAACTTTGTCTTACCATATTTCTTTATTTATTATAACAATTAGTTTTTCTTGTTGCATATTCTCCTCTTGTTCCTATTACATAGATGATAACAATAAAGGTTTGTTACGCTTAACATCTTTAATTGAGTGTTACTCTTTCGTTAAAAATTGTGCCACCTTCTACTGTAATGATTCCTAAAGAATCTCAACCATCCCTTATTGATATGGAAAGAAACCCTTTGACTATATGCTTCTACTAAACCTGGGTATACTTCATCACTTATAACTTTCCATTCCTATACAAGATGATTTTTCCATAGTGATACTAGAGTAAAAAAACCCACTTGTTACTAAAGCTAAATCTTTCAAACCCTCGATAATAAAATCTCTTAGGGTACATATGTTTTTTGGTTAAAGGGAATGCATCTTAATATAAGCTTTTTTTTACAGGGTTGATGCTATGTTGAGAAAGTACGTTTTCAATTCAAAAGAGAATAATAGTGAATAAGAAAGTGAAAGGAATTAGAATCCTAACACAATTGCTCCCAATATCTTAGAAGTCTCATAATTTAATGATTTAATAAGTGGTTTTCTCTTCTTGCTTTTATGGTATAAAATAGATACAGACGAGTGGAATGTAACCTAGAAGAAAAAGAGCTCATATCAATAGTTGGTCCAATTTTAAATTATCAAATAACTAACATTCTTAAAGAGTCTATAAGAGGTGAAATCTCTTGTCTTCCCATGAGTAATTGATTAATGACATTATACTCCTATTTAAAAAGTTGTTATATCAAGCTAACTAGCCATAATAGCTCTTTCTTCAAAATAAAGTGTAAGTTTGTATTATTAACTTAAGTCAATCTTTTATAATTTTAATGCTAATAGATACTTTCACATATTGTGTAATTAGAGAGCTTTAGATAATCTATTTTCTCAAATCTTGTCCCCTTTACCAATGAAAATTTCTTCTACTAAATTAGAGCATGATAAAGACATCAAATCAAAGAAAAGTTCGCTTACCAATGTCAAGGAGATCCTAGCCATACTTGCCCTAGGATATAGTGTTTTAGGAGATTGAGTCACCACTAATCTCTTAGTGTAGCATTTAAAAGGAATCTCTTAATAATCTTTGTATATTAGATCATAATATATGCAAAGCTTTAGTGTAGCTATATTTAAGTATCAATCCCCTTTCTAGCACTAAAGAATCCATAATAAAGTTTATAGTTATAAAGTTGTTCATGAATTTTTTTTTTCATCTGAAGGTTGTCCCAAGATATTTAGTATTTGATAGTCTAACAAGCTTGCTAGTTTCTCAATGATGCATTAGCACAACTCCAATTCTAAAATATTGTCAATTTGGTGAGACTTTGATGAAAACTCATTGATTTATTATCAAACATATTTTAGGGTTAAAATTATCGTCCTAGTTGTATGTCGATCCATAAAAGAGGCACATCGACCTAACCATTAAAACCAAGTTTAATAAAAACATCGTCATTTTTTTTTATAGAAATTTTGATGAAAACTCGTAAATGTAATTTTTTTCTTTATTCTTAAAAAATAAATATTCATAATGAAATTGTGTATTAAAGCCATCGACATGCAATATAACAAATTAAAAATGACATCAACTCCTAATATAACAAATATAAAATAACATCCATAACCCATTTGACAATTCAAAAACAACATCCATACAACACTTAGAGCGTGTTTGGCAGTGTGGTTGCGAGTGCTTTTCAAATAACTTTTTGTGCCAAAATGCATGCCAATGATGTTTTTTCATTTTTTAAAAATCATTTTTGATATTAGCACATCAAAACGATCCAAATGTACAAACCATATTAAATTTTAGCAAAAAAAAAAATTTCAAATTTTTTGGGAACGCGGGTTGAATCGCGTTCCCAAACGCTTCCTTAACAATTCAAAAACAACATCAACACACATTAAATTTCACATAAATACCAAACTATTACACCTTAGATAAAACTATTGCAACCTAATCCTCTCAACCCTATCGCAAGGTATTGATTCCAACCTTATTGTACCTTGAAAAATAAATTATCGCGACACCATACCCTTGAGTTGCCAGTTTTCATATAAAAGTGTGAACACCAACCCTTATTTTACAACAATCATCCACAATAAATTAGCAATCAATAAAAAAAAATTTAACAAATCCAATATTCAATAACATGTTAAAATTGTTCAAAGATTCATCTGGGGTTCAAAATTAACCTTTTGTAGTTGTTGCGATAGCCTATAAACTACTAGAGCAATAAGTGGATAGTGTTGATTTTGGTAAGATTTTGATGAAAACTCATTGATTTATTATTAAACATATTTTAGGGTTAAAAACATCATCCTAGGTGCACATCAGTCTCTAAAAAAAGGGCCCATCAACCTAAATTTTTAAATCAAGTTTAATCAAAACATCACTAATTATAAAAAAAAGACTTTATGAAAACTCGTAGACGTAATTTTTCCTCTTTGTTTTTTAAAAAATAAATATTCACAATGAAATTGTGTTGTAAAGCCATCAACACATAATATAACAAATTAAAAATGACATCAACTCCTAATATAACAATTCAAAAACAACATCCATAACCATCGTAACAATTCAAAAACAACATCCACACGCAACTTAATAATTCAAAAACAACATCAACACATCAAATTTCATATTGAGACCACACTTCAGATAAATCTATTGCAACCTAATCCTCCTAACCTTATTGCATGGTATTGATTCCAACCCTATTCCACCTTGAAAAATAAATTATTGGCAACATCATACCTTCGAGTTGCTTTATAGCGGTATGAACCCCAACTTTTATTTCACAACAATCATCCACAATAAATTAACAATCAATAAAAAATATCAAAATAACAAATGCAATATTCAATAACATGTTTAAATTGTTCAAATATACATTTAGGGTTTGAAATTAACCTTTTGGAGTCGTTGTGATAGCCCAAAAGTTACTAGAATAATAGGTGGACAATGTTGGTGTGAGACTAACATGTGATGACATGTCGAGGAAGCTATCGGTGCATGGATCCAAGCTTTGGTGAGGGTTGTTGTATGTGATCCACTTGATTGGGCACACATCCTCTTTATCTTTTTTTTGATCAAATGTTAGAAATTTTATAGATAAAAAAAGAGCTAGCTGAAAAACTAGCAAGCCAAATATACACATGTACATAGCTAGTAGAGACATGATCCCGGCCAGCATAGAAGAAAAATAAGTCAACCCAAAGAAAAAGAACAACGATTATTTTAGGAACCCAAAATCAAAGGTGCCTAAAATAACCGGGCAAAAGACAGCCCATACACAAACTATCTGCTTAGGAAAGCCCAAAGCATATACATATACAAAAGATGTTAAGGCGAGCCACATAAATTATAAACTACAAAACCATGATGGTGAGCCCAACCACAAGTTGCAGCACGTAAAAATACATGCACTGCCAAGACGCTCCATGCACGCCCAAGACTTCTGCATTTATTTACAAGACGTCTCCAGTAATTAAAAGACGAATAGAGGAAGAACCCACCTGCACTGAAGAACCCAACCATAGAGGATAATAACACCAGCAATGTAGAAACTAGGTGTAACACAAAGCAAAACCCCCGGGCCCACCAACTGGCTGCAGCACGTAAAAACCATGCATGCCTAAACTTCACCATGCAAACACGTGAAGAAAACGAATGCCATGAGGAAGAGAAACCATGGACAACGAAATAAAACCATGCAGGAGACATCAACAATGGACAGGGAACTTCTACCAAGTGAAGACAAGTCAGCGAAAGAATGCCTGAAACACAGGGCTGAGACCACCAGGCGCCCATGCTAAGATGATCAGCCAACAAGCAATTTGAATGGGTCTGTTTCATGAAAATGGAAGATAGTATAAAACAAAATTTGAAATCTTCTGAACACAACATCAACTTCCCTAGTTTTCCCCTAAAAAACCCTCATGTTTCTTTCCTCCCAGATGAGATATACTGTGATAGCCAGGGATACTCTTCTCATCCTAAACTCCATATTGCATCGCGAAGCAGACAACCCAGGAATTGCACTGTTCAGAGTAAACATTCTCCTGCCAATCTGCAGCCAAGATTTTATCTTATCCCACAAACCACCCGTCCAAACACAAGCAAAAAACAAGTGACTATGAGATTCCACGCTGTTGTAACCCATTTTTGGGTCCCCCCACAAAAATATAAATATATAGCCGGAAGAAATTAGAAAAATAATAAGAGGTGGGAGTGGTTAGAAAAGAATCAGAAAAATTGATGAAGGAGGTTCAGAAATACAAGGAGTGAAATTTTTTACAGGATATACTTGAATGATGAGAGCCCTGTTAGAAAAGAAAAATTAATTTTGAAGAGAAAAGGCCAAAATTGGATGTTTATGGACTCAATTGGATTTTATTGAAGGTTTAATTGAATTTATAGAGGATTTGATTGCAAGAAAAATTGATTTTTAAGTCAATTTAGGCTTTAATTGGAAGAAATTAAAGTTCTGGGGTCGAATTATAATTTTTGAGAGTTGATTTGGTTAAATCAGGGGTTAAATTGAAGAAATTGAAAGTTTGTTGATCAATTGAGGGTCAAATTGCATAAATCAGAGACCAAGGACCGAAGTGAAACACACGGCCAACTATGGGGGGCGGAGACCGAAATACTGTTCCTCTTTCTTCTTCCCCCGAACATGCAGCGGGGAAGAAGGAAAAAGGAGCTTTTGTTTAAATTTTGTCGGGGCCTCTCTCGCCTGGAGCCCACCAACCAACCCGAGGCCCCATGCCGTTGGAGCCGAACCTCGACAGTAGCACCCAATGATCGACCAACCGCTGCGTGCCCTGCTCCCCATGCGCAATGATGCCTTCCCCGCTCCCCCTTCTCCTATAAATACTGCTCTTAGCAGCTGTATTAGGGGGGGATTTTTTGGAAGAGAGAGAGGGCTGTTTTGAAAGACACAGGGGGAGAGATTTTTTGAAATTGATAGAGGAAGAAGTTTGCAACAAGGAGAGTTATGGTGAGAGGTTGAGAAGAGAGGAAACGAAGCAGCAAAGGACTGCTCGCCACCAAAGATAGCTCACCACCTTCTTCCCACACGCCGCGCCACCATTGAAGAAAAAACAGGAACCTTCACCTCTACGCAGACGAAGAACGAAGCAACAAAACACAGCAACACCACCAGGAACAGAGCACCTCATCATCACCACCAGCTGCCATTGTCTTACCCGCCAGCAACACCACCGTGAGAAACAGAAGGAAGAAAGGGAAGCAGGGGAGAACAGAGCTGAAGAAAAGACGCATAGTAGAAAAGGAAGGAAGGCCGCCACCACCAGCGCCTCCACGAAGCAGCGGCAGGGAGGGAAGAACATCGCTGGCAGCAGAGAACACCCGAGAACCAACAAAGAAGGAGCTGACAGAAGAAAACAGGGAAGGAAACCAGAGGCTGGCGCCTCTGCACGGGGAAGAGGAAGAGAAAACAGCTGCTGTCCCCGGCTTCCACAGCCATCGGCCACCATCCAAGCCACCCCCGGTCGGCCACCACCAGCACCACCGCGAGTGTACGCCATTGCCACCGTCTTCAATCACCGTTTCCGCCACCAGGTTTGCTCCCCACGTCGCTGTGCATGCACCATTTCCTTGCATTTCACTGTTCAAGTGAAATATAATTCACTTGAACAGTGAAATGCTATTTTACTGTTCGTGCAATATAATTCACTAGTTACTGTGCATATGCACAGTAACCCGGTGACTGTGCTGGTGCGCAGTAACCAGTCTATGTTTGTTTTGGGCTGGAACCCCAGCCCAGCCCATGCTGCTGGGCTGAGTCCAGCCCTGTAGAAACCAGGCCCCAATTTATTTCGGGCCGATTTTGGTCCAGTTTTCTTTTGGGCCGGGTCTGGCCCGCTCGAACAAAAATTCTTCAAAAAAATTATTTCAAAAAATATGTGATTTTCTGTAATTTTATTACTGTATTTTGATCAATATCGGTTTGTATTTTTATACTGTAAAGATACAAATCCGGTATTAAAATAATCGGTTTTTGTCAAGTTTTCAAAAAAAATGTTTTGTTTTCATGTATACGGCCTAGTCTCTTCAATATATATATATATATATATATATATATATATAAATATTCTAACATCATATTTTCACACAACAAAGAAAATTTCAAAAAACAATATATGTATTAACATGCATTTCGGCTTTAATAACCAGTTTATTAAAACCATGAGAACTAGGCCAATATTTCAAAAATTCTAAAAAAATCTTTTTGTCTTCTTTTAGTATCTGGGATTATGAATTTATACATAAAACATATTCCTGATATTAAAAATATGGTTTTTTTTACATAGATATTAGAACGATTAGGTTTTATCCGATAAGATAAGGACCTCCTTATTGAGGAGGACTTTTCTCGAACTATAGACGGACCAACAACTAGGAAACACAACGAGACCTTGAATTTTATCAGACAAATAAACAATGCAGCTTACCTTAGATAGGACGTATTTGGGGTGCTAATACCTTCTCTTTACGCAACTAGTCCCTGTACCCAATCTCTGAGACAAGTTAGGGTTCCTAGTGACCATAATACTAGGTGGCGACTCCCATTCCATTTTCTACAAATAAAAGACAATATTTTCTTGTCTCCCCACATTTGCCAGATAGATACCATACACATTTCCTAGATTTTAAAAGTGGAATACTCGCCGCGACGCCGCACACCCGCGACACATGCCATGCTGCAGAAAACACAAGCAGGATCAAGAGGGATGAACCTCAATCGGTCACGTGTTCGAAGTTTGCCCAGGATAGCCAGCCAGAGGATGAAACTGTACTTAGGCAGGGACCACTACTCCCAAACCACTCGATTCCATGAGACAACTGATCCAATCGGTCGAAAGAAGTTATATGCATGGTGAAGGAATGGGCCAGCAACAAAAGACCACTGACTCATCAAGGATATGTTCACCTCTGAGTCCCCACAATGCTGAGAAAGGAGGTCCCTTACAGAGAGGATAACTTTCCACAATGGGGAAGAAGATGAATGTGTTTGAACAGACCAAACAATGCCACTCCTCAAATAAAAATGATGAATCCAGCGAATCCACACTGAGTCTGTTTTAAGGTGAATATTCCAGAGCTGTTTACCAATAAAGCTTCGGTTGCGGGCTTTGAGATCAAATAAGCCAAGACCACCTTCTGTTTTAGGCATACAAATAGTCTTCTAGGCAACCAAAGTTGAGCTATTTCTATTGACATCTCCAGTTCATAGAAAGTTTTTGCAGATGCTAATAATATTCCTCAGTACAATGTTAGGGATGGGAAAAATATTTAGCCAGAAATGAACTTTCCTAAACAGAACAGACCGAAGGAGTTCTAAACGCCCAGCATATATAAGATATTTGCCAATCCAACCTTGGATTGACGACTTCAAATCCAGTAGAAGGGGCGAGAACTGGCTGGCTAGAAGCCTATGGGGACTCAGAGGGACCCCAAGATATGTGAAAGGGAAGCTACCTTCTCTGAAGCCCGACATAAAAAGAATAACTTGCTTTTGAATAGTGCCTACTCCCCCAAAGAAAATGGATGATTTTTGCGGGTTTATATCCAAACCAGATGTCTAGCCAAAAAGTGATAGCTGTAGAGGAGGCATTGAACCGAATAGGAGTCACCACGAGAGAGAAGTAGAACGTCATCTGCAAAAGCAAGGTGACTGATACCTTGCAACTCACACTTGGGATGGAAACAGAAGCCCTCCTGTTGAGAAGCTAGCTTGAGCATTCTGGAGAAATACTCCATACAACATATGAAAATGTATGGGGATAATGGGTCCCCCTGTCTAACGCCACTGTTCCCCAAGAAGAAACCATGAATGTCTCTATTAACTGCAATAGAGAAGGAAGCGATGGACACACATTGCATTACAAGGGTAACAAACTTGGCTGGAAGGCCAAGGTGGCAGAGAAGGTTTTCTATAAATCCCCATTGGATAGAGTCGAATGCTTTTTTAAAATCAACTTTCAATAAACAACGAGGAGATGATCTCTTCCTGCCATATTAACAGAGGAGCTCTTGCACAAGATTAATATTGTCACTCATAAACCTGCCACCTAAGAATGCATTCTGCATGGGGCTAACAATCTCCTTTAAAACGTGAGCAAGACGACCAGCAAGGATCTTGGCGATCACTTTGTAAATGACATTACAACAGGATATAGGCCTGAAGTCTGAAGGAGAAGAGACATTCACTAACTTGGGGACCAAAGAAATAATAGAATGATTAACCTACTTAAGGAGACTGCTCGAATTGAAGAAGTCCTGCACCGTTGCACAAAAACCCCCACCCACAACAGACCATGCTTGTTTATAAAATAAGGAGGAATAGCCATCAGGCCCCGGGGTTTTATCATTGCCAATACTGAAGACTGTCTTGCGTATGTCCTCATGAGACATAGGAGATAAGAGGAAGTTATGTGAACTAGAAGGAAGACATGGGCCACATCTAATAACTGCACTGTCAAGGGGAGTGGTGATTCTGGATGTGCCTAAGAGGTGCTGGTAATAGGCAACAAATTCATCGCCTACTTGCTGTAAAGAGGTGCTAAGACCACCATGGTTGCACATAATAACAGAGATGAAATTCCTCCGATGGTTCTGACCCATGAGAGCATAAAAAAACTTTGAGCTTCTGTCACTATGTTAAAGAAAAGTGTATTTGGTCTTCTGACTGAAGAACTGTTTCTCTGTAAATTTTAAAGTAGACAATTTAGAGCAAAGGAGACGGTTTTGAGCATGTAAAAGTTGGTTATCCATGTCCTGTTGTCATGCATATTGATGCTGCTCTAGCTCAGATTCAAGCCGTGAGACTCGTTCTAATATATGCCTGAAGTGAAGACGATTGAGCTCCTTCAAATGCACTTTTAGAAGTTTGAGATGGCGACATAAAATGTACATAGGGGTGCCATATACAGGGGAGAACTAATGGGAAGAGACCAACGACAAGAACTGAACATGTGAAGCCCACATGTTAAAAAATTTAAAACAACATCTGCCCTGCTCAAGAGGACCCAAACGGACTGCTGTAGGAGAATGATATGTAAATGCTCCAGGAGGGCCAAAGTGAACATGAGTGATATGATTCAAAGAAGACCATGAAGGGTTGATCATAACCCGATCAAGCTTGCTCCAAACAAAGCCATTTGTCCAACTAAAATGGCAGCCAGTGAAGTTGATATCATGCAGATCAAGATCAAAACAGCAATCACGAAAGTCAGAGGATTCATATAAAGAAACAGCTGCACCATTGTGTTTATCTGCTAAGGAAAGCATCGAATTAAAGTCTCCAAGAACCATCCAGGGTGAGTTAGAATTCCATCGCCTTAACTCCCCCCCATAGGGATCGTCTAGCAGAGATGGTATTAAAGCCATAGATAAAAGTAAGCATAAAGCTAAACTGAGATATCAGGCTGGTCACAGAGAAGTGAATAACATGTTCAGATGATGCAAGCAGGTCAAGTTTAACCATTGCTGGATTACAAAAAACCACAATTCTAGCAGTACCTGCTACATCCGCATTTGTAAAATACTGCCAGTACTTGAGACGAAGTTTATGCATTGATGCAACTCTAAAGGGAAGCAGTTTAGTTTCAAGCAAACCACACACATCCATCTTATGTTTCTTCATAAGGCTGACAACCTCATGCTGCTTCAGGGGATTGTTGAGTCCTTTGATGTTCCAACTGTATATTATCATGAGAGTGCAGGGGAAGGGGAAACCCTTCCATTACGATCATGATTCTTCTGATTATGGGTTCTGACCCTGCTCCTAGCAGACACATCCAATGAAGGAGCTCTTTCAGAATTTCTAGCTATAGCAATATTACCAGGATTAGCATCTAAAAGGCTATTTCAGGCAGGAGAGGGATTGCGAGCCTCTCCAGCACTAGGATGTGCCACCAACGGTGCAACATTAGGAAGGGAAGAAACCCGAACATCTCCAGCACATGAAGGAACCACCAATGGATCAGGCCTGGGAGGGGAGATAGGCCGAACAGTTCCTGTACATATAGGGGAGGAAAGAGTGATAGGAGTGTTAACATCTAACCCTGTCTCAGAAACAACCACCTCCTTCCCTTTAAGACTGCAACCAGACTTCTTGCTGGATTTACACCTAGGTTTCACCGTAACCCAACCCTCAATAGTAGCATGATCAGCTTCAGAAATAGTAGCCACCCTAAAGGCTACTAGAATGTCGTTATCTTGAGACTGGCCTTGCACCTATGACGGAGGAGGGGTACCTTGGTGAGAGAGTTGGGGACCCAATCGACTAAGAACACTTCTTTTCGCTGCTTGAGCAGCCTGAGCTTGGGGTTGACTAGGAGAGACCGAATTGGTAGCAGCAGAGGCTTTGGGGCAGAGGAGACAAGAATGGCCAAGAACATGGCAAAAGTTACAATACTTAGGCAAGTTCTCGTAAACAACTTTTTGATGCAGAGTAGGACCTTCAGGCAATGAAATCTCCACTGAGTGGCGTAGTTCCTCAAGGAGATCAATTTCCACCAGCACTCGTGCATAAGACATATGGGAAAGGTTTGAGGTAAGCTGGTCACACTGAATAGGCTTCCCAATAACACTGGCTATCTTTGATAAACAAACTGGGGACCAGCAGCACAGAGGAAGGCTTGGAAACTTTACCCAAACCGGCACCCTCGACATCTCTTCACTGGAGAAGTTAAATTTTTTTGTCATAGGCCGTAGAACAAGGGGCCTTCCATACACAAGATAGGGTCCTCCACGAAGAACCGTAAGCTTCTTCTCTATTTTAAATTTGTAAACCAGCCACCCAGAGTCATAGATGGTAAAGGTGGCCTCACATTTCCAAACATTGTAAATAATACTGTTCAAAGCTCTGTAACCGGGGCTTTTTCCAGAAACATAGCCCATAGCACAAAAATTCCAAACTTTAAATTTTGGTTGTATATCCTCAGGGGATATGGCACAAGTTTTGGAAAGGTGGTTAAGAGAAAAGTTGTGAAATTTGGTACAAGAAATAGTAGATCTATTGGAAAAGAAAAGATCCCTCCATTTGCTACCACTAGGAGCAGAGATAGTTTTACCTACAACGGGTGCAGGCTCTCGACTGCCAAAAGATGGAGAGGAAGCCATCGCACTATTCGGCGGTAGCGAGGGGGTAGATATTTGCTCAGCTGGTAGTAAATGAGGAGGGGAAGACAAGTTCTTTGCAGGAAGCATAGCATGGGCTTGAGGGGAGTCATCACACTCTTCATCTGAAAAGTTAAAATCCAGCTGATCCTCATCCAGGATCTCATCATTAGAAGCAGCAGTGCAATCTTCCACCAGAACGCCATCCAAATGCTTGGAAGTAGAGGTAACCACCAACGCTGGAGCAAGGTGGGGAGCACGAAGACCCACATCACGAGGTGGAGATGGAGGCAAGGGTGGAGGAACTGGACAGGGTGCATAAGGATCGGCATCGGGATCTATGACAGGAACAAGGGCTAGAATCTATGAACCATCACCATCGTGATCATGAACCTTGGGACCAACAATATGAGCAGGCAAAACATTTTGTCTACGAGCTACAGTAGAAGTAGCCTTTCGCTTGTTCTTCGCCATTTGAAAAAAATGGACAGGCAGGAAAAGATGAAAAGAAGGGGGAAACCAAGATAAGGTGAAATCAGTATAAGGGAGCAGAGAAACGGAGAAGAGATGGGTAAATGGATAAAGAAAGCCAAGAAAAAATCAAATAGCAAGAGTCGTTAGCAGAAAAGAGGGAATCCACTCCATGGAGGAGGAGAGCATTTCTCTCTAGATTCTCTCTCTTTCTTCCAGCTCCTCTTCTTATGTTTTTTTAATTTTGCTGAATGTTGAAGCACAATAAAGATCTCTTTCCTTTCACACATCCTCTTTATCTTCATTTCTATACTAGTGGTGAGTCTTACAACCATTTGAAGAAGAAGATTAAATCACTTGAAGTTTCAGCTTATTTCCTCTCTCTTCTTCTTCTTCTTCTTCTCTCTCTCTCTCTCTCTATCTCACAGGTTTGGCTATTTATCGGTGCTAGAAAGGGTTAACGATGTTGATGGTGGTTGTGGTATGGCTGGGTTGTTAGTGAAGAGGCTAATTTTGGTATAAAAAAAGATATAAGGTGTTTGATAGGCTGAAAAATGAAGAAAAAGAGGCTACAAGCATAAAGAGATAAATAATGGCATGAGTCTGGAGGAGAGAGAAGTAAAGGCTAGGTTCATGATGGTTGTGGTTGCTATGGTATTGTTAATGGTGTTGGCTAACATGCATGATGAAGAGGGAGAAAAGAATTGAAACATTATACCTTTTTTTTCAAGGATAAAGATATGATTTTACTATTCCAATCAAAGGTAACTCACACCTTTAATTACAACACTTTTACCATATCGATGAGGGGTTTCTTTTTTTGTTAATGTTGTACGCAACCTTGTATATTAATTATTCATATCTCATCTATGTTTCTTTTGTTTTAGTTTTTCCTATATTTTTTTGGTGTACCCCTTAAATAATGTCACATTCGTCAAATACATGGAGATAAGTAAAAAAACTTTATTAATAACAAATATATTAAAATTGATAAGTAATTCATTGTTTGTGGCCATAAACTCAGTTCACTATTGGACTAACGTCTATGGCCTTGGAAAAAAAATAGTTTGCTTTTGATTTAAGAGTATTTTGGTATTTTCAAACGGTATAATAGTCATAAATTATTTGTTTAAGGGCATTTTAGTATTTTCAATTTTTAAATGAATTGTAAAATAATAAAAGCATCCATGGGAGTAAAAAAAATTTTTTTTTTTGTGTGGGAGTATATAGGTATATATATTTTTTTAAATTTTAAGTGCATAGTAGAATTACATATATACTCTTGACTCTTGGATCTAGAAAATTTACTTCATTGAGATTAAGGGTATTAGGGTCTTTTAATTTTTTTTTGTTAATTTTTTGTTTGATTGAGGTAAGTAGTGTAATTTAACATTTATATATATATATATATATATATATATTTATTTATTTATTTTGAAAAAATTGTTGACGTGTGGGAGCCACCGCACATTTTAGGCAGTGCATACGGCAGCTACCCGTGGTGAAAAATGTCCTTCTGCCATCTCATTTGATGCCTCATCGTTTTCTCTTTCATAATAAGTGATGAGTGCAAGCCAAAAATGATCGGTTTATTGCTGTTGACTGTTTCTTTTTCTTTCTATGTTTCTCTTTCCCACCGTAAAAAAGCACCATAGTACTCATTTTTATTAATATTTCAAATTCAATCCTTTTAATTTTGATTTTCTTAGTTTTATTTTTTTTTGTTAAGGTTTTTTCTTTTACCCTTAATTTTTAATTTGTATATATAATATGTTTTGAAAACAGCTACCTATAAAAAATCAAATCTAGTCAACTTCAACTAAACCTATACATAGATTGCTTGATTTGGATAAAAGATGAGAAAGCAACTTAAGAACTTGACAAATCTTTGTGAGAGATTCACAAATTTGGATTCTTTGTTCTTTTGAAATTTTTTATCACACATGAATAATCAATTAACAAGTTCATGAATAATGGTTATGAGTTTTATATTTGGTTATGGTTGATGGTTGATGGTTGATGGTTAATGTGAAAAAGGAAGAGAGACGGATGCTAATTTGCGAGGATAATATGCCAGCCAACAAAGGAGGGCGAGAAAAATGAATTGATCCATGAGTTTAGGGACTCATAAACTACAGGGACCAAAGCATAATTCACTCTATAAATAAACTCCAATGGTGGCCTGAGTTCGGCCGGGCGTGAGGCCTCCCTTACGGACTTCTCTCTCTTCAGCAGTCGTCAACCATTCAGGTTCTCTCTCTATCCATGTATGTTTATTATTATGAAAAAGCAGAGTTTTAAGATTAGAAATAATAGTAATGAACTGTTTAAAGCATTGATTTTTGTATATTGTTTGATTCTTTCAACACAGAAAACAACAATCAAGAATTGTAAATTTCGTTTATTCTTGCCATTATTTATTTCTAGACTGAAACACCCTCTCCTCTCTGTAAAAAAACGAACCAAACCCCAAGAACTATGGAGGCTGCGGCAGTAAACACTAACCGCAAAACCTCAAAACCTCAGTTTGAATCAAGCTTCGACTCTCAGGATATTTCCCCATCAGCTAGACTTCTCTTTGAAATCATAACAAGACCCTCATCTCATGATATTGAATCTGCACTCTCCTCCACTGGAATCCCACCCACTCATGATATTGTGCATGAAGTCCTCAAACTTTGCCACGAAAATGCCACTTCTGCAATCGCATTCTTTCGCTGGGCTGGCCGGACCCACAAGCTGACCTCATACGCCTGGAATTTGATGGTGGACTTACTAGGCAAGAACTGGATGTATGAGCCCATGTGGGATGCAGTTCGTACGATGAAGCAAGAAGATATGTTGTCAATGGCAACTTTTGTTTCTGTTTTTGGAAGCTACTGTATGGCTGGTAAGTTTAATGAGGCTATAAAGAGTTTTTATGTTATGGATAAATATGGTGTTCAGCAAGATGTTGTCGTGGTGAATTCGCTTTTGACCGCCATTTGCCATGAGGAAAATCAGACAGCAAAGGCGTTGGAATTTTTCGACAAAATTAAGCTGAAAATCCCCCCCAATGCGGATACTTTTGCTATTTTGTTGGAAGGATGGGAGAAAGAAGGCGACGTGGCCAAAGCCAAGACTACATTTGGTGAGATGGTGATTAAAGTTGGATGGAGTCCAGAGAATATGTCAGCATATGATTCTTTTTTGACAACACTTGTTCGTGGGTCGCAAGCAGGTGAAGCTGTCAAGTTCCTTCGGGTGATGAAGGGGAAGAATTGCTTGCCAGGTTTGAAATTTTTCTCTAATGCTCTTGATTTGCTTGTTAAGCAGAATGATTCTACCCATGCCATCCCTCTGTGGGATATAATGGTGGGTAGTGGTTTGTTGCCTAATTTGATCATGTATAATGCAATGATTGGCTTGCATTGCAACAACAATGATGTTGACAATGCATTTCGGTTGCTTGATGAGATGGTTTTCAATGGAGCTTTCCCAGATTTTTTGACCTTCAACTTAATTTTCCGATGTTTGATCAAGAACAAGAAAGTTCACCAAGTAGGCAAATTCTTCTACGAGATGATAAAAAACGAAAGCCCTCCAACACATTTTGATTGCTCTGCAGCCATTATGACATTGATTGATGGTGGTGACCCTGAAATGGCAATTGAGATTTGGAACTACATAGTTGAGAAACATGTCTTGCCTCTTGATGGAAGTGCAAATGCACTTCTCATTGGGTTTTGTAATTTAGGAAGGATGTCACAGGTGAGGCGGTTTGCAGAAGATATGCTTGATAGAAGAATAAATATATATGAATCAACTATGAAGAAGTTGAAGGACTCTTTTGATAAAACAGGTAGACACGGAAGAGACAAGTATGATTGTCTCATTAGAAGATGGAAAGCTCCCTAGATGTCATGCTGTATGTTTCCTTTTTTTATTTATCCTTTCTGGTAATGTTAAACATGTGGCAGTCCTTCCCAGAAAGACTTTGACGCAAGCTGATTCTTCTGTTTCTTCTTGCCTTTGCTTTTGCATCTGCTAGTAATATAAGATCCTTCCGTTGCGACAACCTTTTGTTCTGGTATATAAGGTTCATCTATTGTCTTTCGCTCTTTTATATCATCTGCACTTGCCTTTCAAGTTTGTTTTTGACTGTAAATTCCTAAATCACTTCTCATGTTTGATTCCAATGTTTTTAGTTAGCAATTGTTTATGATTTCTGCCTAAGCTAGGATTTCTGATCCAAAGTTATATAAAATGCATGTTTGTTTAATGAATTTTTGGAGTTTTCGAATCATATCAGTTAATTTGGCTTGATGAGTGTGGTATGCAGTGTCTGAGCTTCTTTCTTGGTATGTTATGTTTACATACCTTTCCTTCCTGCGATCCCGTTATTTATTCACTACATTTCTCAGAAGTTATTTTAAGGTAAGACCATTGGGTTTCTTTTGGAAGTTGAAGGGAAAATCAGCTGGGTTTCTTAACACTCAATATGTTTCATCTATATCAAGTTTGGACTGATTGCCTTTGGTTTCCTTCTCCTATGCTAATATTCATTTCTTGTGTCATTACCTTTGTTTTTCTTCACTTGGTCCTAGAGCATCTGTTTCAGATATCAGGTACCACAATAATGGGTTCTCCAATTGAACAGTGAATATTACTGAAAAATCAATTGTGATTTTTGAAAATAGCCGATTCAACATGGGAACAGTGTTGGGACACTCACCCCTAAGCGGCAATGCATAGCATGACCATGAATGTGATTTGAATTGCATGATGGCTGAGTTAGGTCTTGTCTAATCATGTCAATCTATTTTACATGAATGGTAAAGTGTTTTTTTATTTACTTCAAATCGATCTTGTTCATTCAAAATCTCTAACTGGACAGATTGAATGAATCATTAATTACCTTTAGCTTATTTTAGAAAAAATAAACATATTCTAAATTTGATGTACTAGTTAGATTAAATTTTTAAGGGGCCATTGCTTGGAATAATGCCAAGCATCTAAACTTCAACACCTATGCCAGAGGGGATTCACCTCAAGTAGCTCTCTTTGCTGTTCATTCTCATCCTTGTAACCAATGCATTGCACGTCCTGATTTTTTATACCAAATTATTTTGTGGTTCAGCTTATGGTGCCAGGAGTATTTATTGGCTACATAAGTGGCAAAGTATGTAATGCTGTCATTTTCTATTCCCCTCTTTTCTGTTTTTTTGATGTTGATCTTGTGTGATTCATTATCCATTTGCAAATTTGTGATATATATTGAGGTATTTTATTTTCTTGTTATATTTTTAATTTATAGAGTATTTTGTATCCCAAATGTTCTTATAACTTGTTCTTAGTTTGATTTGATTTTGAATGCTTCCCTTTCTTTTCATTTTTGTCTTTTAAATGTATTTCATGATAAATTTGAAAAACAATTCATTAATTTCGAATGTTAGGTGCTTCATAGGTGAATAGTTGACTAAGTATACTTTAATCCTACTCTCTATTAGTGTAATGTACGCATATAGCATAGCTAACTAGAATTTCTATTATGCTATAAGATTATCTTTTCCAAATTACTAACTTTTCTCTTCCGTTTTTGTTTTATTGGGTGAGGGAACTAAAGATGTGGTGGTCATTTTATCAAAATGACAAATTCTGGTGATTTAATGATTGATTTTTTTTTCAATTTCAATCTTCCTAGCTTGCTTAGCTTTGCTATCTTATTGGATGATTCCTAAAACCTCCTCCTGGAAATTGAATTTAGCGAAGATTTCTGCTAACTATGGTTTTCATGCCCAAGCCTTCTCAAGCCCTTCTGGTTCGAGTCTGAAAGCTGTAGGCCTCAGACAACTCAGATAATGTTCTAGAAATAGACAATTTTGATCTTCCTAGCATTGCCTAGTTTGCCTTGACGCCTTTCCCTTTCCAACCTTTCAAGGGCTTTTCTGACTGTTCTCTTTCGAGTTGCCATAGCCTAATACACAAATTTGTAGAGAAATGGTAGATCACCTTTCCCACTAATGGGCAATATTTGGTCTATTAGGTTCAGCTTAATCTAGAACACCCTTTGCAGCTCTCTTTCCTGTTTCTGCATGCCACTCTTTAGGCATCTAAAGGAAATTAACTAAGAAATTTTTGTAGAAAGGTGAGGCGCTTTACCTGGCATCCAAAAAAAATTTGTGATGATGACTTTTAAAAGATGAGCAAGGAGAGGGAGGGGGTGACTCTCGACCATCATTGCTTCTTCTTTGGGAAAAGAAGTTCATGACCTGTAGGCCTTGTACCTTCACGCAGCATTGCTTTGTCAAGCTCTTGCACTTTTTTTGTAAAGCTTTTGTTTGTTTATTCAAGCCGTGTATTGTTAAGGTGCAATTATTGATGGACAACCAGGAATTGGTTTTGGCTTTAGAACTGTCCTTGATTGCTTAAAGCTTGTAGCAGGGATGGTCTCTCTGCTTGGTTTGTTTTTGAAAATGCGTTTTTTTTTTTTTTTTTCCCTTTCATCTGATATTTGGGTGTGCCTGCATGAGCATTGTGTGCATGCTGTGGGGGCTGTGCTTCTGCATTCCAATTTCGGTGTTACTGTCTTTTGTGCTCATGTGCATTACATCAAAATACATGAAAAATTTAATGTTGCAGCATTCATGTGTTTCAAAACTAAACTTTGCGTGCTAGCTGCAATGAAAACTAGGCAACTTTTGGTCATTTCCACAGTTTTTTCTTTAATGGCGTTTGTTTATGCAAGGATCTGTGCAGTGGTTGCAACAATAGATTATTTTCTCCTTTTGTGAATAGATATCATGTAAATGCAATAAATTGGTGAAATGTTGGAGGAATTTATCTTTTCTAGAAGATTTGAAATGAGGTGAGGCGAGGCGAGGGGTGTGTGTGAATTGAAATTCAATTAGCTAACACATGGGCCGATGTAACATTCAGGGATGGTTTATCAATTTGATAATTTAGAGAGCATGTTGTACTGGATTCATTTAGCATCTGAATCGCTCCTGGAATCGAAACTTTGAATAGTTTTATTTGAAAAGTTTATGAGGTTATTGGGGGTGGTAAAAGTTGTTTTTTAAAGTGTTTTTTTTTTTTTGAAAATATATTAAAATATATTTTTTTATTTTTTAAATTTTATTTTTAATATCAACATATTAAAACAATTCAAAAACACAAGCAATATTAATTTTAAAAAATAAATTTTAAATTTTGATGAAAAACAATTTCAATTTCAAATGGGATTTTTGTCACAAGAACTATTTATGAAAAGTTCTTACCATGTCTTTCTACGAAGAAGAATAAAAATTATCGTCACTTGTCAAAATCTTTTGTTTCTAACCATAAAGCCCCTATTAAGATTCAAGATTCGGCATAATAAAGTATGGTTTATCAATCATCTAGTTATGTATTAAGATACAAGTTTTCTTTTAAAAAAAAATCAGATTATATATATGCTTACATAAAAATTAATACATGTTGATTGATTAATAATAATAGTTATTTATATAAAATCTTTTTGCAATTTATTACTTTCTCTCTTTTATTGCAATTTGCAACTTTTATTTATTGTTTTTCCTTGTAGTTTGCCTTACCATTCTTGCTTTTTCTTTATTGTTTTTCATAGTTTATAGTTTTTGGAGTAAACCTTTTCTTTTTTTAACTTGCAAGACTATTATCTGCCTTTGCTAGGCGTTAAGTTTCTAAGTATTGTTTCTCTTCATTGAAACGAAGAGACGAAAAACATGTAACATGTTAATCAAATAATCAACAATCAATTAATAAATTGATTATTTGAGAAATCAATAGATTGACATGTCAATGGGTGGTTTGTTGTCATAATAACAAATTAGTTATGATCCTAAAACTCAAATAGAAAAAAACATGGTTATAATGACTATTGATTAGTTGGTTCATACAATTGATAAATGTCATCCTTTTAGCAACGAGAAGTTAGAAAATAACCTATAAAATGCTTTTGATGGATATGTTGGTCAATGGAGTAGCCTCTATTAGAAATGACATTGGATGGCTCTTCATCGTCTAATTCTCCACATCAACAAAGAACTATACCTAGATAGAATCACAATGTTCTTATATAGTTTAAAATGCTTTAACCTTTGTTAAGAATGCTACCTCAACTAACTTTTGATGGATATGTTGGTGCTTATATGCCTTCAATATAGCCTTACACCTTTTCTTTTTAGGGAACTAGTGACACAATTATCCTGCCAAGCTAGTTTGGCTAAATTGTAATAAGTAGTGATTTTTCTTGAAGGAACATCATTTTAAAATTTGAATTTATTTAATACAAATTTAAGGGCTACCTAACTTGAGATAAAAAATATACCTAACATGATTTATTATAATAATATTATGATAGTTAATAAGACTATACAGGCTATGGTAGAACAACTTATTCAAATCCAAAATGAACTGAAGTAGAGTTGCACTTTGTTTATTTAGACACTCAAGGAAAAGTTCTAGGATATACCACAATAATGAGCACTCTAAAAGGAGTGTTTAGAAATTATAAACCTCATTTTAGATATCACGTGCTTACATTTCAAGTACCATAACAAGCTCAACCAAATCTGGGTATAATTGTTCCTAAGATACCATTTATCCCACAAGTATACAAGTAGCCTTGAATCAATTACATGACACAAAAAACTTATCTACAACCACAATAACCTATAGCTAGGTAGTTGAGCGCCTTATAAGCTCATATTGAGGATCAAAACCAAGGAAAATAATTGATAGGGTTGAGTTAGCCCAACATTAAAAGGAGATTGGTTTTAGAAGTTAGGTGTATAACTAGGATTTTATATAGTCATCCATATTTGAGTGTATTAAAAGGTTGCATCTAATTCTCACAGGGATCAAGATAATTTATGACTCTAAACAATTTTCAAAAGAGAACAACTAGTCAACATGGGAACATATCAACAAGTTTATTAATTAATGTGGTGATAGTTATGCTAATTCTTTTATGAAATTTAGGTTATTTGGTTAATCATTGTCCATAAATGCATTTTATTGGTTCTTTATACTACCATCTAAATCTATTAGTAGCTAATAAAAGATGAAGATATTTTTTCATGAACATTTCAATATAATTGAACCAAATGTAACATTGATTGACTTGATCATAAAAGTACAAGATCATGGAGAGTTTATAAAAAAAGTTATACCTTTGATTTTAGAACTCTGAAAACCAAGTTCACTAGCCATTACATAGTAAAGTGCATTAAGTTAATTTTAGAAGGGAAGTTATGAAATGCCATAAAATAGTTTACAGGAACCAAATATTCAAATTTTATACCTTTATAAATGATGATACTCGATATGAATAGATGATAGCAAAATAAACAAAAAAAAAATCATTTAGAGAAATATACCTAATTGGCTACTTAAACGAAGTAATAATGGTACATTCAATAGTGAATGTAGATTGTAATAAGGAGATTAAAGAAGTTCAATTACTAATATATATTATAGGGCTAAAAAAGAAATAGTCATTTAAGATTGTTGCATTACAAAAACTAGAAGAGACTAACAAGCCTATTGGTGAAGAAGTAAAAATGACTAAAATAACCATTAAAATTACAAAAAAAAAACTCATCAACATCAAGAGAATATAAAAAATATTCTATAAATTGATGTAAGGAGGATAAATCAAACTAATGGAGAATCACACAATCTTTACTATTGAATAAATAAAAAGGAAGATATAGTGCAACTAGCATGACTCCTAGAGATATGATATAGTAGTTATGTTGTTTTCAAGAGTGAGATTGAGAATTTATTAGAATGTGGTTGAATTTTATTTTTGGAAAAGAAAATGAAGATAAATAACAACTAATTCCTTAAGGTGAAAACAAAAATGACTACTTCTAAACCACAAAGACTTCTTGGCATTAGAGAAATGCAGTAAACTAGGTTTGACTAATCACGAAAGAGGCTATATATATATATCATGGTAAGGCCAAATAATTGACACTAAAAAAATCATAACTCTCTTTCAAGGTATAAAGGTCCCCCACTTATCATACAATTCTCCCTAAAAGGGGAACACTTAGGGGGGGGGATAGAAATCATTCACTCAACCTAAATCAACAACTAAATAAATCACAATTTAGGGTTTTGGATCTGGTTCTTAAGTTTGGTGTTTCAAATATGGTGAGATGAGACATCGTATTTCTAGGTATTATGAAATAAATAGTCATTTGAGTAAAAATCTGTTGGTAGAAGAACCTGATGAGAAGACTAGTGATAATGATTCAGATGGTAGAGATGAGGTTTTGCAATGTGATTATGATATCCTTTTCATTTAAAAAAGCTTTCTTGCATATAAAGGTGATTCAGGTGAGGATTGAGTATGCATTAGTCTTTTTATTAAACTTGCACCATCAAAGATAAAGTATATAATCCAATCATCAACGATAGTTGTGAGAAATTGGTGTAAAGTTGTAACTCAAGCTAGAAAACACCTCAAGCCCTACAAATTTAATTGACCAAATTGAGATAATAAGATGATTATAGAAAAATGCTGTTTTGTTTTGATTTCTATAGGTAAGAGATATCCGTATTTGGTATGATGTGATGTTCATGGATGCATGCCATTTATTTTTACATAAACCATGGAAATATGACATAAATGCCATACATGATGGATGTGTAACACACATTCTCAATATAAAAAAGAAGTGTATAGTGTTGACACCCTGAAAAAAGAGCAATTATTGATGATAAAACAAACAAGAGAAAAAATATATTATTTTTATTCTAATTTATAAAGAAGAAAGAGAAAGAAAAGAATAATGAGAGTATGGAAAATCAAAATGATATAAAAAAGGATACGATATGAAAAATGCCATTAAAGGCTAGTATTAGTTCTATAAAGATTGTTAGTGTTTCGGAAATTGATTCTTGGTATACTTTATACGAGTTAAAACACTATAAAGTGCTAGCACATTTGAGGTCAATGAAGTGCAGGGGAACTTACAACACTTTTAGTGGTCAACAACAACAATATAGGTAGATAGATGGCTAGATCTTAAGAAAAAGTTATTTTCAACTTGGGGATATAATTGGTTCTGATTAGTCAATTGTGAATATTCCATAACTAGGCCATATGGGTAGCCTTGCAGGGATAATTACTAAAAAATAGATTGTATCAGTCCAAGCCCAAAAAGAGATGGAACGATAGATGGAATAGGGCTAAGCCTGAAAAGAGGTTTGGATTGCGTAGAGTGATATACCTAATAAAAAAGCCCATAACTTTTTATCCAACATTTAGATTACTTAAATTTATTCAATTGATTTTAAGGGCCTAGTTTTATAGAGGATAAACTAGTTATAACTAGCTAAGCTCCGAAAAACCTCTAAATTAGACCTAAAAGGTGATTTCGGGCTAATTTTGTTATTTTCCCTCCTTATCTTTAGATTTCCTATTGCATTTCCTTTTATTCTAGGATTTCCTAGTTTATTTAGATTGTTTTTAAATTTATTTAAGAAGTTGTAAACCTTTTAAAGAGACAAACTATTACAAAGAAGAGAATTTAGTGATAAAATTTTGGAATAAAGGTTTTGTGTTGACATATTTTTTGATAGATTTTTTTGTTCTTATGCTCGTTGTCTTTCTCATGTTGTTTTTGTCTATCTGAAAACTTGTAAAAATAATGGTTACATATGTGATCGATCATGTAAAAGAGAAAACATAACAACTATTAGAGGCTTCATTCATTAAGCTAAGCCGGTATGTTGAGTGGATTTTTAACATTATATTATATTATTATTATCATCAAAGAATGACATATTAAAAGTTTATATAGATTTCAAAAACCTTAACCTTGAAACTTCAAAGGATAAATATCCAATATCAATGGTTGATGTGTTAATTGATTAATTGACTAGCAATAAACTCCTTAATTTTATAAATAGCTATTTATACTATAATAAGATCTCCATTATAGAAGATGTTGTCTTAAAAACTACTTTTAGATATCCTCGCACATTAAAAATGCATAAGTTGGCAGTGATGCTATTTGACCTAAAAATGTTTGTAATGCATATTATAGAGTAATGAATTTGATCTTTTATAACATGACTAACCATAATACTATGGTTTATTATCATCATGTTATGGTGAAGTTAAAACCTAAATATACCTACATAAACAGTCCATATTTTTCCTTTGAATGAATAAGAATGCATAATCTCAAAATAAATCCATTGAATTATACTTTCATTATCCAATAAGGGAATTGTTTTGGATTTGTAGTGCATCTGTAAATAAAAACAAAGTAAGGGCCATCATGGAATTACATCTTCCATAAATAAAAATGTAATTATAAAGCCTTATTGGTAACATCAATTTTTAAGGAGGTTTATATCAAACACTACAAGAAAGACTAAGACATTTAATGAACTTTTAAACACTACATGAAAGATCAAGCCATTTACCGAACTCTTGAAAGGAAAATCATTAAAGCATAAATAAGTTTTAACAGAATTAAATGCATCAAACTACCTTTTAAAAAATAAAAACTTATCTAGCTAAACCTCTAGGATTATACCTATCAAGACCTTGAAAGACTTTAAGGTTATATATTTCGATTATATAAGGGTTGGCTAGTTGCTTAATTTTTTTTTAATATAAGAATAAAGTTGAACATGAACAAGTGACGTATTATTTTAGTTGGTCCTTATAAAGGTAGAAGAACAATATACTTCAATAAAAAGCTCCATATATCTTTATATTTTTCCTGTATAAAGTTATGCTGGTACATACTACCGGTTGATGTATATGTAATCTATAACATATATTTCATAAAATATATGTTGTCCAAATCTTTTTTAAGAGGTCAAATTGACAAATAAATATTATCTTTATCTAAATTGATTTACATTATATGTTATAAAAAGCAGTTAAATGATAAGTTTTGGTTGATTTCTTAGCTGATCATATTTGCTTTGATATAACCATGAGCTCGGATAAGATATGAACATTGTTATAACAAAACTTGTTTTATAATAATTATGGTTTGGTGAATCTAAAACCATGAATAAAGTTGGTATAAAGGTGATAATAAATTATCCAGTATGTCATAGATTGAGCTTATAATTTTGACTTGATTTTCTCTATACAAATAATTAAGCTGAATATGAGGCCTTCACAACAAGTCTAGAAATACTTCTAGAGTTAGGATCGTAGTCAACTAAATTTATAGGAGATTAATTACCTGTTATAAACCTGATTACTAATGAATATAAATGTGAATATCATACTCTAACTCCATACCATGAGATGGTCAAAAACCTTATCGATAGATTTTCTATTTTTTTAGTGGAAAAAATATACAAAAGCTAATAACTTGGCTGAACATGGATCAAGATATAAAATGATTATTTATCATTGTGACATTATCCTTATATAGGTTATTGTCAACCATATATGGTATACACTAGGGATGCAATGATGAGCAAAGAAATAGACTTTATAGTAAAAAAAAAAAAACATAAAACAATAAAGATAAAATTATTGCTGGAAATTTCTACCAAGTACATGTAGTGGGTCTTAATAAATCAACTATTCTAGAACTATAAAATGATTGGAGACAAGAAATCAAAGTCTATTTCCAATACCCTTCATAGAAAGTTTTAAGATATTTTATAATGAAAACAACCAATTATATCCTCCTAAAAGATGTATTAAATAGTAGAGATAAAACTAGAGTTTTGCTAATATATATAGGGCCGAAGCAAGCATTATTGGTCATGACTGAGGTTTTTAAAGGACTTTACAGATCTTATTAATTTAGAATTAAGATAAGATGGTTGATCATGAACCATGAATTTTATTGGCCAAGTATAACCAAGGATTAAATTATTTATGCAAAAAGATGTTAAACATGCAAATAGTTTCTCTCAATTAAAAAGGTGTCATTTTTCAAATTTAATGCACTAGTCAAACCACGACCCTTCAAAGGCTAGGTAATGAGCATTATTGGCAAAATACATCTACCATTTATAAGGAAACATAACTTCATTTTGGTTGTTATTTATTACTTTGTAAAATGGGTTGAAACTATTTCTTATCAATTGATTAATTATGAAACTATGATTAAATTCATTAAAAAATAGATCATGTAAAGGTTTAGATTCTCATAAACATTCATGACTAACCAAGGGATAATATTCACTAGAGAGGATGTGAAAAAATTTGCACATGAGAAAGAATTTAAAATAACTCATTATACTTAATATGCCTAGATCAATGAACAAATGGAAATAACAAATAAAACATTAATCCTTACATTAAAAAAATTAGTACGAAACAATTTTAAAACTTGACAAGATTCATTGTCAGAAGTACTAAGGGCATTCCAAACTGTATATATTAAAAAAGCTTTAAAAACTTCACCATTTATTCTAATTTATGACCATAGTGTTATATTGCACAAGGATAATATAGTAAATTACTTGGAAGGGCTCCATAATGTAACATAGACAATATAGATTGTCATACTCTATTTTCAACCCATTTATGTTTCAAAATTCCAAAAAAAAAAACCTTTAAAGAAATTAGAAATGAGAAAAATCTAAAAGTATTTTTTAAGGTTAACTAGACAAAGACTTTTTAAGTGTTAATTAGACAAAATGAACTTTATGAAGGTGTAATTGCATTGAAATCAATTGCAATTGAAGAAATTAAAAATTCTAGGACCAAAATTATCAACTAGGCATAATTTTAAAAAGTATAATTAATTCAATTAAGGGCTATCAATACACATTTTCCACAAATCATCATTCTTTGGAACAAGAAGAGCGAGCACAACACATAGACTCTTACTTTCCCTTACCAATTATTTTGAAATCAACTCATCAACTAGCATTTGCAACTCTACATGTTCGGTAGAACTCATTCTATAGGATGCCTTGATTAGAAGTATAACACTCAGAATGAAATTAATGCAATACTAAATATCTCTCATTAGAGGAAGTTCATATGGTATATGTTTATTAATCACATCAAAGAACTTATCAAGCAAAGGTTATACTTCAAGGGGAAAATAATTTATTTCAACATTCTCCTAAAAAACAATAGGAGAAAAGGCCAAATCAACATCATCAATGAGTTTTTCCATTTCAAAACAAGTAACTAGAAGTGTTTTCGCCCCTTTAAAAGGTTTGGACCTGGTTCAGAAGGACCTAATATAATCTCCAAACCAATTTTTTATAAAAGAATAAGTATTTTTAAAGCTATCATGTTGAACTTTCCTAGTATATTTCTATAGATGACCAAATGACAAATGACATGTATTCATAGGTATTATATCACACCAAACTTAATAAAACTTTTTTTCCAATGGAAAATGATAGAAGACACATATTTGTTACCTTTCATTCATGCTTATTTTCCATCCATCTCATTTTATAAGGTTAAGGGTGTGATTCCATCTTGAGTTGCAACTTGTTCACCATATCAGTAGATACAATATTAGTGTAAGCACCACTATCAATGATCACATCATAAACTTTTCTATTTGCATTGTAATGGGTGTAAAAAATACTGCAAAGAACCTAATCTTCACTCTTGTCATGAACAACATCCAAGCTTCTTTGAATTATAAGAAACCCACCTTAATCAACATAAGTCAATTCATCTTCTTGATCTGATTCATTCAGCAAGTCATCTTCGTTGGCTATCTCTTTCTCTATAATAACAACAATTTTGTGATTTAGACAATCAAAAGCAATATGTCCATAATTTTGACACTTAGAACACTTCTTTGAATTAGACTTGAGGAACCATATGCTTTAGGACTAACCCTAACTCTTTTCTTCTCTAGAGCCTTAAAAATAGAAAACTTTGATGTTGTAGTACTCTTTGAGAATGAATTACTCCCCTAATTGAAAGAGCTCTCCTTAAATGTTGATTTCCAACTAGTCTTTTTAATCTTTTTCTACTGCTTCTCCATATTCAAAACAAGTTTTCTAACATTATTGAATGTCCAACAAGGTTGCTGTAATATCCTAATTTTTCAAAGCCAAAATTGATGACAATTTTTTTTATAAGCCATTACGTTCTCAATGCTCCTCATAATAGTATTCTGGAAATTAGTAGACAGGCTCCATTCATTAGTATTGTACAATACCTATATGATTGTGTAAATCAACATCTCCTTGAAAGTGCTCAATACACATACCCACAACATCATATTTACATATTCATAAGTTTACATTATATTGTATTTACATATTCATAAGTTTGCATTATATCTCATAAGTTTGCATTATATCATAGTTACATATTGCTACCATTACGAGTTTATACAAAAAGTGTCGACGGTAATTACACACTTAATACATTCGTTCATACAAAATACATAATAACTTAAACATGAAAATACATAGTTCTTTTCAAAATATATGGACTCGAGGAATAAGATTTCCTATACACCTTGTTGTGTGACGTCCCTGCAACAATACAAAATAAATACAAGAATTATAACCAATTAGAAACATGAAAAAAGATAATTAAAATAACATTATCATTACTTTCCGTTTATAACCTAAATGTATATGATCCTTTCATTACTTCTTCCATATATAATATATCCCTTATTATTTCATCAACTACCAAAACTAATTATAATATTTGAACCTGGTCATCCATCTTGGATTCCATCACTTTAGGATGTCGTTAACCGAAGCTAATCATAATGCTCATCCTGGTCATCCTTCTAAGACACCATTAGCCGAAACTAATCATCAAACACAGCCCGACCATCCTTCTAGGACGTCATTAGCCGAAGCTAATTATAATGCTCATCCTAGTCATCATTTTAGGATGCCATTAGCCAAAGCTAATCATAATGCTCATCCTGACCATTCTTCTAGGACGCTATTAGCCGAAGCTAATTATCAAAAACAACCCGACCATCCTTCTAGGATGCCATTAGCCAAAGCTAATCATAATGCTCATCCCAACCATCCTTCTAGGATGCCATTAGCCGAATCTAATCATAATGCTCATCCTAACCATCCTTTTAGGACGCCATTAGTCAAAGCTAATAATCAAACACAGTTTGGCTATCCTTCTAGGATGCCATTAACCGAAGCTAATCATAATACTCATTTAAATATTCAATGAATAGTTTAGTATTCATTACAACACAATAATAGATCTTTCATAATGAATTCACTTCAAAGAATTAACATTATGCTAGAAAAGGGTGGAAATCACCTACATGTTCCTCTCGTAGGATGTCGTCGTCCAATCAAAGGTTGAATCCTGATCATACCATTTGACATATCAAATGATCATAATTCGCATATTCGCATCTAGCAATCACATAAACCATTACCATACATATCCTAAGAAAACACGTTCGCATTCAAGTGTTCTACATATCATAAAATCGTACAATAAAAATCATTATATCAAGACATTTCTCTTTATTTTAAACGTGGGTCACTCACGGATGTCCTAGTGTTTAATTCCTAAGTCTTGTAGTGAATTAGATTAGATTGATCATGAAATCGTCATAATAATTAAAACATTTATGAGATGGAGTTTGTCAACAAAACTAGGTCGCTGCTATCATAGAAAGTCATCAGCAAAAACTGGGTCGCTGGTGACACATAAATCATCTATGAAAACTGGGTCACTAGTGACATAAAAATCATCAGCGAAAGCTTGGTCGTTGGTAACACAGAATCATCAGTGACAACTGGTTTACGGCTGACACATGGAACTTAGAATTCGTCAGCGATAATTGGGTCGCTAGTGACATAGAATCAACGAAACTGGTTTACGGCTGACATAAGGAACTCAAAATTCATCAGTGATAATTGAGTCACTGGTAACACAGAATCATTAGTGAAACTAGTTTATGGCTGACGCATAGAACTCATAATTCATCAGTGACAACTGGGTCACTAGTAACACAGAATCATCAGTGAAATTGGTTCACGACTGACACATGGAACTCAGAATTCATCAGCGATAACTGGGTCGCTGGTAACACAGAATCGTTAGCGAAGCTGTAATCTACTGTTGACTCAGAAATTGTCAATGAAAATTGAGTCACTGCCGACCTAGAATTCATCAACGTAACCAAATTCCACAGATGACATATAGAATCATCAGCGAATACAATCTACTGATGACTTAGAAATTGCCAAAGAAAACTGAGTCGTTGTCAATCTAGAATTCATCAACGCAACCAAATTCTATAGTTGATGCATGTAATTGTCAACAAATACAATCTATTGTTGATTCAGAAATCATTAACGAGAACTGAGTCGTTGTCGACCTAGAATTTATCAACGCAACCAAATTCCACAGTTAACGCATGAAATCATCATGGAATACAATCTACCGTTGACTCTGAAATTATCAACGAGAACTGAGTTGCTGCTGACCCATAATTCATCAACGAATCTATATTGTTGTCGATTCAAAAATGGATAACGACAATTGAGTCATTTCTGGTTTAACTCTTTTCCTCAGCTAAGCATAAGGTTTACACTAGGCTTTCCTCCTTTATAACACACCCCAAACAAATTTGAACACAAACCGAAACCAACCACATTCAAATGTATCACAAGGCTATAAAACAATACCATCATTTCAAGGTCGAAACCTAATGTTGCCATAATCTTGCATTCTATGTTTTTAATTTCGTCATGCCAAATCATTAACACAATTTAATATTCAATCCACATCATACAAGTGTTCCATTTCAAACCTATGTCTTGTTTCTCTAATGGTGCTCATCATACAAGGCTCCCTCCATGTTTCACCTTTTTGCCAAACATGGGAGCCCATTCCTTTCAAGTTTTCACATGTATTTTATCATTTATCACACAATTATGTTCCCAACAAGAAGTCATACTCATACATTCAATCACTTGATTCATAATTATATAAGTTCATCCATCACTTGAACAAAAATTAGGGCATTAACATGCTATGATTTCCATTTCAGCTCTAGCATGCTTCTAAGGGCCTAACAACATAACAATTCTGCATATACAATCATTTCATCTCATTTTCACATAGTTTCTTCAATCATATATGTAAAAATCAAGACATTAACATACACATGAATTCTGTTTTGGCTCAAGCATGTGCTAAGACTCTAACAAGATCACAATTCAAGCATTTCATCACATCAATTTGCAATTTATCCAACCCCCTCCCAATCTAGCCGACCCTCCCTCTAGGTTTGTTTATTCAAAATCATTTATTTCTTTTGTTAAAGGTTTTGGATTTATGTCCCCCATTCAGCCCCATACTCATTAATCTTTCTATCTAGTCCTCTTTAGTTATTGGTGCATGAACCCTAAGCCATTCCCTTGAGGTTTCCTTCTCTCTTTTGTCCCAAAGACTCAAGGAAACAAATAAGAAGGTGATGTTTTTCTTACCTTATGATTTTAAGTAGTTTTAGGAAAGGTTTTAGTAGTTTCTTCTTCCTCTTTACTTTCTGTTTGTTCCAGCCAACCTTTTAGGCTCCTTATTCTTCAATGTTTTTAGTTTTCTCTTCTTGTGCTAATTCACCTCTCACTCAACACTCAAGGAAGTTGACATGCAAGCTGGTTAGGTTCATTTTACTTCTTGGGAAGGAGTGTGTGTTGTAGCAATGACTGCTGCCGTTTCTAGAGGAGAGGAATAATCATCTGTTTTTCTCCCCCTTACATTTATATCACTTATAAATATAATGGGGTGTTTGGGGGGGGTGGTTTACCTTGTTCTTATTCCTCTTTTGGTTAATCTAGAACTAGTTTCCCCTTTCTCAAATCCGTCCTAGAGTAGGCCGATTTGTTCTCCTGAATTCTTGCATAGCATAGGCCGATTTTTTACCTAATTTTTTGTTGGGTTTTACAGTTGCAACCGAACCACATTAAGAATTTCTTCTCTTAACCCACCCAAATATCAAGCTATTGTTTACTTTACAGGCTTAACAATATCACATTTAAGCATGAGCAATTCAAATTCCATCATATGCTCTTCTACAGTTATTCTAGATTGCCTCAAATTATGAAACTTGAAAAAATTCTCTTACTGATAATGTTCAAACAAGAATCTTCTCTCAAGCTCCCTTTTTATCTTATCACAAGACTTGATCTTGTTTATGCTCTCATGAGCCCTTTGCTTTTTAAGATTCTCACACCATAAGAAAGCATATTTTTTGAGTTTAAGAGGCACTAACTTCACTTTTCTATCATTAGGATACTCTTTGAAAAAAAAAAAATCTTCTTAACAGTTTAAAGCCAATCAATGAAATCATCAAGTTGTATTTTCCCCTCGAATTCAAGAGTACCAACTCTCATGTCAAAATCTTGATAAGGTCATATGTTCCTTTTCCTTTGATGTTGAGAAGAAGAACTGTCACTAGCATCATGGTGTGGTCTACGATGGAAAGGATTAACATCCTCTTTATTATTGCTAGTGGAGCCAATTTCAATGTTATTCTCATCATCATTGTCATCATCTCAATTCGCATATTATTCAATACACTCATGGAGTTATTGGATTTGCCTTCTCATTTCATCCCTCTCGAGTTCTTGCACACAACACCCACAAACAGACATGGTCATAAATCTAAAACTTTAATACCAACTTGATATCGTGAAGGTATGGAAATTACAAAGTTATAGTTCACTCACACAAATAATAATTCTCGCTAGCCACTCTAAGGTATAAAACCAAAAAGATACAAAAATGGATAATAAACTCATCACCTTCAATATACAAATAAAATAACCACTTTAGAGATACATAATTAAGGAATAAGTCCACCACTTATAAAAAAGATACAGAACTTGATATTATGCCGAAAGGCCATGCCAAAATACTCTCAATTCAGATTTTGCTAAAAGATTTCAATACATGATCTAATTTTACATTATATACTTGGAACAACCCTCAAAGTCTAGGGAAACACCAAAGATGGCATAATTAAAACCCAAATAAATCACTTTGATAGAAAACTAGACAAATTATTATTATTTTATGTTTTTTACTCATTAGAAATATAAATAGACACTTAAAAAGCTTAAAAATTAAAAAAAAAATAACATTCTATAGAAAACTCCAAAGCATGCATGATTGGACAATATTAAAAAATCATAATCTAAACTTGAAAGCCATATAGGATAAGATTATTTTTCCATGCAATAAGAAGATAAAAATTCAAGCTCAAAGTTAGCTCATGGTTTGACCATAAAAACAACAAGAACCTCACTCATTTGCATTACCAACCCAAACTTAAGTAGCCCAACATCAAAAGAACCATTATAGTACACTCCTATGTCAAATTAGGCTTTGGTTTAGCTCATATTGACACGATCAAATAGTTGATGTCATATCCCAAGTGCAGGAGTGTCAACGTAATAAATAACCAGGCAAGACCGGGGTCGAACCACAGGGAGGTCAACTATATAAATTACAAATAAATGAAAAGATTTGAAGAGAATAATAACAGAAAAGGAGTTAAAGAGAGTTTTGGGATGTGATATTGGTGTCAGGATTAAACAATGATAAAACAGATGTCAAGGTTAGAGGATTCACTAATGATATTTCAAATAAATATTATATAAACTCTTTTTATTACTCAACTGGAAACCACACACAAAGGAGGTTCCAATCAGATGATTTATCGTTATTAGCTCATTATAAATTATTAACATGATCATATTAATCATCTTATCTAAGTAACACCATACTTATAAATATCATCAGGCATTCATGTTGCTAGCTTATGTTAACAACAAATCAAGTTCCTATCATAATAATGATGTCGGCCGAAGACTATGTTGGCTGCTAGTTATTGATATTGTTGGCTGGCCAAAACATCATTGTTAACATTAGAATTAGAGCCCATTGTACTAATGAAAGTGGACAATTGTGGACAATTGTCTCAGCTTTCCAACCAAAAAAACCAGAGCTCATTTGGACTTCTAGAACTCAAGATATGAGCTGAAAACCGAATAGTGCCTGAGCTGCAGGATAGATTCTGACTTCTCCGTTGTTGCTAAGAGTTGAACTTGAAAATGGCAGAATTGAGTCTTGGACTCCCATGAAAGTTTTAGTTCTATGTCTTAGCTTTCCATACATATAAAGCAAACCTAAATCCAAGGTCTATAGCTCTAGTTATGATTCAATAACCGAATAGTGTTCCAGTTTGAATTGAACCAGCATCTCTTCTCTAAGCTTAGTCCTCTTTTTATCTCTTTACTTTCAATAGTTAATCATATCAATCAATCCTTTGAATTGTAAGATATACCTGCATTAAAAATAAACATTTACCATAAATTGAAGATATCTTACATTATCAGACTTGTTATTATAAAACATGCTTTAGTTAGGGAATTTAATGATACTTTAGTGCAATATGATGATATAAAGCCTTAATGAGAATGCACTTTTAAGTACTAATCACATATTAAAAGGCATATTAGGCCAACATCATATATTTCAAAAAATAACAAGTCCATTTTTTTTTCAAAACTTTTATACACAAAATGATTTGGTAATTCGCTTCAAGTGTATAAAGAAAATGGACTTTCTATAGGTCATTGCCTTGGACATCATAAAAGAGTAACATTTCTTAGTTTTAAAAAGAGGGGTCAAAGCCCAAAATAATAATAAAAAAAGATCTTGTTATTCAGTTTTAGAGTTTAAGGCATAAACTCTTTATGGGCCATGTCCTTAAACCTGAAAAAAAAAAAGGTTACACCCTTCCTTTCATTTTTAAAGAAAAGAACATCTAAATTCAATATTCACCAAAAGAAGAGTATCGATCTTTTAAAAACAAGATTCAATCAATAGAATAAAAAGATCTACTTATGTGAACGAGGGGCCACAAAAATAAAAGTTAAATTAAAATGTGAATGTTAAACTAGCACACCTAAATGGCAAATGAACTTCCAAAAGAGGTTATTATCAAAATCAAAGTCCAAAAGGTATATCATGTCATTAGATCATACTCCGAGTAGACAAACCTCTAATGGCCACTACTTGGATAAGACACAGACATATAGCCTTCATTCAAACAATGTGAGTGAAACTTTGGTGTTATATGATAGATGAACCTTATGAAGATATTATCCATAAACCCTTTCTAGGATTTGGGTTGGGTTCAATGAGCCCAACATAATCTCTTTGGTCATTCAATGACATGACTTGATAAACAATTAGTCATAGGTTAGGATCTGAAGTAAAAAAACTTTACACTTGTTAATTCACCAAGTATTATCAAAAGATAATAATTAAGAATGGTAAAAATGAACCAAAACATAGAATGGCTAAGCTTAAACCTTTAAACAAGAGTTTTACTCACAACAGTAAACTCATAATCACCTTATAGATACACCACCAGTAGATTAAGCATAATAAACTAATTGGAATATATAAAAATTTTACAATGCAGCTTATCTTAGGTAAGATGTTTTAGGGTGATGATATCTTTCATTTAGTATAATCAATTCCTTACCTTAGAACTCTATAGACTAGTTAGGGTTTTCTAGTAACTATAATACTAGGTGATAACTCTCTCTTTTCCTTTTTTGCATATCGAAGGATGCCTTTTGGATTATGTAATGCACCAGCCACGTTTCAAAGATGCATGCTCAGTATATTTAGTGATATGGTTGAATGTTTTCTTGAAATTTTTATGGATGATTTTTCTGTTTTTGGCGATTCATTTGATGATTGTTTGACTAACTTAGAAAAGGTTTTGAGCAGGTGTGAAGAGAAGAATCTTGTACTGAATTGGGAAAAATA